>Ga0326726_10000204_pt1 | contig 57269 bp, 64 predicted proteins | sample MHFenrmetagenome_2_FD_207603 | JGI IMG/M metagenome (GOLD analysis project Ga0326726, IMG submission 207603) | Lab enriched peat soil microbial communities from Michigan Hollow, Ithaca, NY, United States - MHF15MN | ecosystem: Environmental > Terrestrial > Soil > Wetlands > Peat | place: USA... | reverse complement strand
CGTGACGAACAGATATACCTCCCCATCGACAGGTATGGTGCCGGTGACCCAGCCGGTATTGGCATCCAGGAAAGTCATGCCATTCTTGATGCCGCTCAATGGCAGGCTGTTGGACGAGTCCGGGCGGGTTGGGTCATTGTTGTATACGCTCAACCAGGTTGCCCCTCCGTCCGAGCTCTGGAACAATTCCACCGATTGAGACCCTGCACCGGCACCCCGGTCAGCCAGGACTCGGCCGGTATTTGGATCCAGGAATTGAAGACTGCCTCCTCCAAATGGTACTGAAAACGAGGTCCAGGTGAGACCCCCATCGGATGTTCGGTAAATCGTTCCCGTGAAAAAGTCAGCATTGGGGACTAATACCCAGGCGGTATTGACATCTAGCACGCAGAAAGTCGTCGAGTAACCGATACCGGTCAGACCGATCGGCGTGGCATTCAACCACGTCGTCCCTCCGTCTACAGTGCGCAAAATATATCCGCCGTCGTTACTGGCTTTGCCCCAGCCGTTGTTGGCGTCCAGAAAAGAGATTTGGATGAGAGCGGGAGAGACTACCACCGGCATATTCAGTGGAGGAACCAGGGGAGTATTCACTGCCGTCGCAACCGGGGTGGGTGTTTCTGGGATGGACACTGGAGTGGGTGAAATGGCGCTGGAGATGGGAGTGCCCGTTGGGGGCAATTGAACCTGGCTGCAAGCGACGAGTGCCAGGATCAATAGGGAACCTGCGATTACAATCTTCAGATTCATAGCATGCTCCTTGAAAGTTGCCTGATAATTAATTGCTATTTGAATGATTGTACGCCTCGATTCCTGCTGCTGGTAGAGGGAAACAGGAGCATACCCTTTAAGACGTCAAAGCGCCGTGGAAGTTCCCACGGCGCCGCGGTTATTTCGAAATCCAGATTAATCGAGCCATTCGACAATGGTGGCTTCTCCCTGCCCCACACCCACACACAGGGTAGCCAGGCCGTAATAAGGGCGTTTTTCAGAAAGGGCACGCCGTCCCATTTCATGCAGCAGGGTGGTCAGGATGCGTCCTCCGGAACAGCCCAATGGATGACCAAGCGCGACCGCTCCGCCGTTTACGTTGACCAGTTCCGGGTCAAGCCCCAGGTCTTCGATCACTGCCAGCGACTGGACGGCGAAAGCTTCGTTCAATTCGATCAGGTGAATGTCTTTCAATGTCAGGCCGGCTCTCAGAAGTGCTTTTTTCACCGCCGGGACCGGGCCGAGCCCCATGATGCGGGGGGGCACTCCCGCGGCTGCTGACGATCTAAGGAGAGCCAGCGGTTTTAACCCCAGGGCCTTGGCTTTTGTGTCGCTCATGATCAGCAGCGCGGCTGCCCCATCATTTAGTCCCGAGGAGTTACCCGCTGTGACTGTTCCTCCTTCCTTGCGGAAGGCGGGTTTTAGTCTGGCGAGACTTTCTAGGGTTGTATCACGACGTGGGCGTTCGTCTGTATCAACCACCTTTGGGTCGCCCTTGCGCTGAGGGATTGTAACCGGGAGGATTTCTTCGGCAAATCTGCCAGAGTCTATCGCAGCAATGGCACGCTGGTGGGATCGGACGGAAAACTCGTCCTGCTTCTGTCGGGTGATGTGCGGCTTCATCTGGGCGATATTTTCAGCAGTTTCCCCCATTTGCTCTGTCCCGTATTTCTCCTGAATCCTGGGGTTTGGGTAGCGCCAGCCAAGGGCGGTGTCGTAAGCGGTCAGGTTGCCAAAAGGAAAACCCGTATCTGCCTTGGGAAGTGAATAGGGAGCGCGGCTCATCGACTCCACTCCTCCGGCGATAAATACATCTCCCTCGCCGGCTTTGATTGCACGCGCAGCCTGGTTGACGGCGTTAAGTCCGGAGGCACACAGACGGTTAATGGTCACGCCGGCTACTTCAACAGGGAGGCCGGCCAGCAGGAGTGCCATGCGCGCCACATTGCGGTTATCCTCTCCAGCCTGGTTGGCGCAGCCCAGGTAGACTTCTTCCACCTGCGCAGGGTCGAACTGATTGCGCTCCAATATGGCTCGCAGCACGTGAGCTGCCAGGTCGTCAGGGCGGACAGGCGCAAGAGCGCCGCCCAGGGCACCAATCGGGGTCCGGACGGCGTCGATAATGACTGGATATGGCATTCAAACCTCCGGGGAATAAGGCGTGGTTGTTTCCTTTGGCGGGAGCGGGATGGTGGGAGATTTAATTTCCAGCTGGCCGAGGAAGCGTATACGTTGGTTATTAATCAGGATGGCATCCTGGTGGATAATCATGTCTGGATTTGCTTCCAGGTGGATGGTTGCCAGGGTAATGGGCAGGAAAGCGTCCGGTGAATTGACCAGGATCCCACGGAAATCAGGATTGAGTTGGGTGTGCAGGATCCCGCGCACTTCCATCCCATCCATAACCAGAAACACTTCGTGCTTTTCCTTTCTAATATACCCAAAAAAACGGTTGGAAGGAGGAATGGCTTTCTGGGCAGGTTCAAAAATCAGCACAATTCCTGATTTAGGGACCACTGCGGTCACCATTTTATGTAAAATATGGCCGGGATTCTCCTGTCGGGCAATCGTCACATTTCGCAGGCTGAGCATGGTATCCACCCGCTCGTTGATATGGTCGGAAAGGCGTTTGTCTTTAAGTACCATTTCACCGGTGATGCAATGGCGATAGGTGAATATCACGATCTGGTAATCGATCGAAGTTTCTAGCATCTGTTCTGGCCTCCGACAATGCCTGAAAGCATGCTTGTATTAACCATGCAGAAGGTTTCTATGTTCGTTAATCATTCTACACAGCTTGCGAACGACTGTCAACATGGTCGCATTCGGTATTTTCCGTCGAAATCACTCTGGAAAGGAGAGGAAGTTTGTTCTATTTCAGTATGACGCATTGCACTACCCGACAAAGTGGGAAACCGCCATAATAAACAGGCGGAAATTTCGACTAATAATATCTTAATTCTGAATCAAGGAGGCCAGGTCAATGCCTGCCAAAGGTTGGATCGAAGTAAACGAACTATTCTGCAAGGGATGCGAGGTCTGCAACTCAGCCTGCCCACCCAAGGTCCTCGAATTGGATCTAGCAAAGTTAACCTCCAAGGGCTATCACCCGACCCACATTTTCAAGGAAGGTTGTACCGGTTGCGCCATCTGTGCCCTGGTATGCCCGGATGCGGCCATCACAGTCTATCGCGAAGTGACCAAGGCTCCCGCACCCGTGGCGGCAGGAGGACTTTAACATGGCGCGTGAAATGTGGAAGGGCAATGAAGCCATCGCCGAGGCGGCTGTACGATCCGGCGTGGAGGCCTATTTTGGTTATCCCATCACCCCGCAGAATGAGGTACTGGAATACCTCTCCCATCGCATGCCAGAACTGGGACGCGCTTTTGTCCAGGCCGAGAGTGAACCGGCTGCCATTAATATGGTCTATGGAGCAGCCTGCACTGGGGCGCGCGTGATGACATCCTCTTCCAGCCCTGGCATCAGCCTGATGCAGGAAGGACTTTCTTATATTGCCGGGACCGAGGTCCCGATGGTGCTGGTCAATGTGATGCGCGGGGGACCCGGCCTTGGAAATATTGCCCCTTCGCAAGGTGACTACAACCAGATCTGCAAGGGGGGCGGTCATGGCGACTACCATCCCATTGTGCTGGCGCCTGCCTCGATCCAGGAGGCGGTGGACTTGATGCCGGTTGCTTTTGAACTGGCTCACAAGTACCGCAATATCTGCTGTATCCTGATTGACGGTTCTATCGGACAGATGATGGAACCGATCCAACTCCCGGACATGCAGCCTGTCGTCCGCAAGGAATACGACTGGGCGGTCAGCGGTGCAATTGGACGTGAACGCCACATCCTTACTTCGATCTATCTCGACGTTCCCACCGAGGAAAAAATCAACTTGCGCATCCTCGGACGCTGGCGGGAAGCTAAGGCGAATGAAATTCGTTACAAGGAATATTACCTGGATGATGCTGAATATGTTGTGATCGGTTTTGGCACCGCCGGTCGGATCGCCCTTTCAGCAGTCCGCTCAGCCCGCGCCCAGGGAATAAAAGTGGGTCTATTCCGTCCCATCAGCATTAATCCCTTCCCGTATAAGCGGGTTGAAGAATTGTGCAAGCAGGCCAAATCCTTCCTGGTGGTGGAGATGAATACCGGGCAGATGCTCAAGGATGTACAGGCTGCGGTCAGGAACCGGATCCCGCTGCGCTTCTATGGTCGCTTGGGCGGCGTGATGCCCTTCCCTGATGAATTCGTCCAAGAGGTTCAGGAAATGATCAAAAACCCAGGCAAACAGGATGATGATCCTGCCGACCTGTGGTATCAGCGAATGATGGCACGTTAAGATGAGAGGTATCCATGGCTGTTACTATCGTTAATCCTGAAAACCTGGTTTACGCCCGTCCCAAGGGGTTTACAAACACCCCTTCACATTATTGTCCCGGTTGTACTCATGGGACAGCTCACCGCCTGGTGGCGGAAGTCCTGGAAGAAATGAACATCTTGGATAAAGCCATTGGTGTTGCACCGGTGGGGTGTGCTGTGTTTGCCTACAACTATATTGACGTGGATTTCGTCGAGGCAGCCCACGGGCGTGCCCCGGCGATGGCCACCGGCATCAAGCGTGTCCTGCCTGAGCGGGTCGTCTTCTCCTACCAGGGCGATGGCGATCTGGCTTCGATCGGCATGGCAGAGACCGTGCATGCCGCTGCCCGCGGGGAAAACATCACCATCATCTTCATTAATAATGCCATCTACGGTATGACCGGTGGGCAGATGGCTCCCACCACCCTGCCCGGTATGAAGACGACATCTTCCCCCAATGGGCGTGACGTTGAGACGCAGGGCTATCCCATCCGCATGTCCGAAATGCTGGCCACGCTGGACGGGGCTGGCTATATCGTCCGGCGCAGCCTGCACGATCCCAAGAATATCCGCCTGGCAAAGAAAGCGATCCGCCTGGCGTTCGAAACGCAGGTTCATGGTCTTGGTTTCTCGATGGTTGAACTGCTTTCCACGTGCAATACTGGCTGGGGTGTGACACCGGTCGAGTCGCTTAAATGGCTGGAAGAGCACATGATCCCGGCCTTCCCCTTGGGCGATTATAAGATTGCGCCATCCGTGGCAGCGATGAAATTCTAGGTTTTTTGACTGGCCGGGTGACCGCACATTAGTTCCCCCAGGGATCCCAGATTGGGATTGATAGTGACGGGTGGGTGGACCCGGATTGATTGAAAATAATGGAGAATCACCATGCAAACTGAAGTTTTTCTGGCTGGGTTCGGTGGACAGGGCGTTATGTTCGCTGGTCAGGTGCTTTCCTATGCCGCCATGGATATTGGTAAAGAGGTCACCTGGATTCCTTCCTATGGCCCGGAAATGCGCGGAGGTACCGCCAACTGTACCGTTGTCATTGCAGACGAAGAGATCGGTTCCCCACTGGTCCAGAATCCACCCGCAACCATCATCATGAACCTTCCTTCTCTTGATAAATATGAATCGATGGTCAAGCCGGGTGGCGTGCTTATCGTCAACTCCTCGATGGTGGATCGCGATGTGACCCGTAGCGATATTACCTGGGTCTCCCTCCCTTGTAACGAGATCGCCGAAGAGGCTGGTGACCGCCGAATGGCAAATATCGTTGCCACTGGAGCACTCCTGGCGCTGCTGCCCGTTCTTTCCATGGACGATATTGAAGCAGCCCTTAACGCGCACATGCCGGGTCGTCACAAGAATTTGTTGCTCAAAAATGTTGAAGCGTTGAAGCGCGGGGCGGAATACGCAAAACAACACGCTCATTTAGCGAAGTAAAACAAAAAAAACTAAAAACGGAAATAAGGGATGGATAAGATAATAAAAAGCGAGGCCATGCAAGGATGCATGGCCTCTGAATTCATATAAATATTATCTTTCCTATTACCTGACAGCTTCGCGCCCGGCTTGGAAAGCCTTGCGGTTTAGTTCCACGTGTTTGGGTGGGACGCGCGCGGTGATCACTTTCAACCAGACCTCCGGGGTAAGCTCATTCCTGACCTGTTGACCTTGTTCCAGGAGAGCTGACAGCGCCCCCAGCAGAACCACGTTGGCTGCTTTTAGATTTCCCAGTAAACCGGCAATCTCTTCACCGTTGATGTATTTTACCTTTGAGCTGAGTTGGGCAAACACATTATGCAGGGTTTCGTCGCTTGGGTAGGCCTGTTCGCCCGAAATGGCAGTGAGCGGCTCGATTTCCTGCATGTTGATCAATGCCAGCGCGCTGGGACGCATGCTGTTCACGCAGCGCAGCGCTTCGAGTTTTTCGAATGCCAGCAGCACGTCTGCTTCCCCTGCACCGATCAGAGGCGAGTATACGACTTCCCCCCAGCGTACGTGGCTGGTTACACTCCCGCCGCGTTGTGACATGCCGTGTACTTCAGCCTGTTTGGCCTGGAAACCTGCCGCCAGCCCAACGTTGACCAGCACATCGCTGGCAAGGATCGTGCCTTGTCCCCCCACTCCCGCAAGCAGAAAATTGATGTTATTTTTCATAATTCGCCTGCCCCCACTTTCACCGGGCGGAACGGGATAGCATCGCGCGGGCAGATTTGTGCACACACTTCGCAACCGGTGCACAAGCTGGCGTCGATCAGGGCTTTGGGTCGCTGGGTTTTCTCGTCCAGTTCTTCGCTTTTTAAAATGGCCGGACAACCCAGTCGGAAACACAGCGTACATCCATTGCAATTATCCGCCAGGACCTCCAGCGGAACCCAGCGCTTGCGAACCTCTGGTAATAAGGCACAGGGTTCCACCACGATAAGTACCGATGGTTCATCCAGTTTGATATATTCTTTGAGAGCCTTTTCGATGGCCTTAACATCGAACCCGGGCACCGACTGCACGTGCTGGATACCCAGGGCGCGCACCAGCGGCTCGAGTAATACCTGCACCGTTTCCTTTCCAAGCAATGTGCGGCCCGTTCCTGGGTTTTCCTGGTGTCCGGTCATGCCGGTGATGCGGTTGTCCAGGATGACAGTGGTCACCGGGCTGTGGTTATAAACAACGTTGACCAATGCTGGAATGCCGGTATGGAAGAAGGTTGAATCACCGATGACCGCCACGTGGTGTTCGGGGCTGCCAGCTTTAGCTGCGCCGTGAGCCACTCCGATGCCTGCCCCCATGCATCCGCAGGTATGGATCGCACTCAATGGAGGGATCAACGCAAGCGTGTAACAGCCAATATCACCATTGACTGGCACCTTCAATTTATTCAGGATATAGAATGTGGGGCGGTGTGGACAGCCGGGGCACAACACCGGCGGGCGTCCAGGCAACGGACCTGTCTCCATCTCAGGCAGCGGGATATGCGCCGACTTGGGCAATAATCCTGCCCTTACGGCTGATTCACGCACCACGCGCGGGTCATATTCGCCGGTGATCGGGAAGATGCTTTTCCCTTCCACTGGGATTCCCATCAGCCTAACTGCCTCCTCGATGAATGGGTCGAGTTCTTCTATTACGATCAACCTTTCCACCGATATTGCGAATTTGCGGATCATCTTTTCAGGAAGTGGCCAGGTTAAACCAAGTCGCAGGATGGAGGCCTCCGGGAAGACTTCTTTGGCGTATTGGTAAGACACTCCACAAGTGATGATGCCCAGTGCCCGGCTGCCCGGTTCGAATCGATTGTGGGAAAAGGTCTCTGCAAAAGTCCGAAGATCAGCGATGCGCTGCTCGATGACCGGGTGGCGTTTGACGGCGTTTCCCGGTACCATCACGTATTTGGCCGGGTTGCGTGGGAATTGCTTTGGCTCCCCTTCCGGTGCGATCCGTTCTCCCAGTTCCACTGCACTGGCAGAATGGCAGATACGGGTGGTCAAGCGCAGCAGTACTGGTGTGTCGAAAAGCTCGCTTAACTCAAATGCAGCCTTGACCATGTCCTTGGCTTCCTGGCTGTCCGATGGTTCGAGGCAGGGGATTCGTCCGAACTTGGCAAAGGTCCGATTATCCTGTTCGTTTTGGCTGGAGTGCATCGCCGGGTCGTCCGCTGTGACGATCACCAGCCCGCCCTCCAGTCCAGTCATTGATGCATACATGAACGAATCTGCTGCAACGTTCAAGCCGACATGCTTCATGACCGCTATTCCTCTCCTTCCGGCATAGGCCGCTCCGATGGCGACGTCAACGGCCACCTTTTCATTCGGTGCCCATTCAGCGTAAACATTCGGAAAGAGGGCATAGTTTTCAAGGATTTCCGTGCTGGGTGTGCCCGGATACGCGGACGCCACCACTACACCCGCTTCCCACATCCCGCGCGCTACGGCTTCATTTCCGGAGAGCATTTTGATCATGCAATTGGCTCCATTTGGGCTGCATAAAAAAAGGTCGGTTTTCCGGTTTTTATTGTAATTCAGAACCCCTCACCGGACTAATGCTTTTCTTCCCTTCATGCTGTTATGTTCTACACCTGCATTTATGACGCCGTGCGTCAAGTGCCGGTACTCTCAATCGGGTTATAATCCCGCCATGGACTGGGAAAATCAAGGATGAATCGTACCGCGGTAAAGTGGATCACGCGCATCCTTTTGGTTTCTGTACTCGCTTTTCTCCTGTGGTGGGTGATCACGAATGCACCTCTGGCGGAAATCTGGACTACCATTCGTGGGCTCCAGCTTTAGGAAATATTCGTTCTTCTGGGAGCAAATACTCTGCTCTATGTGCTTGTCACCCTGCGCTGGTGGATCATTGCCCGGGCTGATGCGGAGCGTATTCCCTACCTGCCGCTCCTGTGGGTGCGTGTCTCCGTGTTTGGCATAAGTTATTTTACCCTTGGTCCGCAGGTCGGGGGTGAACCCTTGCAGGTGTTGTTCCTGAAGCGAAAATATGGACTCACCTATACACGCGCCACTGCCTCCGTCTTGATGGGCAAGCTCCTCGAATTTCTGGTCGACTTTTTCTTGCTTGCAGTTGGCCTGACTGCCATCTTTCGGGCAGGTGCTCTGACAGAAAGCAGGAACCTTTTTTCCTGGGAACTGCTCGGGCTGGTGGCTCTGACGCTATGGCCTCCAATACACTTTACGCTGCTCTATCACCGCAAGTACCCGCTCACCGCGCTGGTGCGAGCCATCCCATTTATCCCGAAGTATGCAAAGTGGACCCGCTTTTTACGCGCAGCCGAATGGCTGGCAGGAAATTTCTGCCGCCGCCATCTTCCAAACTTGCTTGGATCACTGGGGGTCTCTCCTGGCAGGGGCCGGGATGGTTTGTGAGTATGCCCTGATGGCCTCTTTCCTGGGCATTCATCTGCCGTTTTGGAAAACAGTCGCTGCCTGGGCGGCTGGCTGGCTCGCGTTCCTGATGCCCTTGCCGGGCGGTTTGGGGGCATTGGAAGCCAGCCAGGTTTTCGTTCTTGGCGGGTTCGCAATAACGAACGCCGCCGCAATCAGTCTGATTCTGCTGATGCACGGTCGCGATTTGTTGATCGGAGGCCTGGGTCTTCTGATGGCCGGGGCAGGTTCCTGGACGAAGAAATCCAGGCTGGCTTGAGGGTATAATCCAGGATATGAATTTCCTGATCACTGGTGCTGCCGGGTTCCTCGGTTCTTCGATTGCCAACCAGCTTGCCCGGGAGGGCCACCAGGTGCGAGGTCTGGACGATCTTTCCACCGGAGACCCCCAGGCTCTTTCACCGGATGTCCACTTTACACGCGGGGATGTGAATGACCGCCCAAAGCTCTGGACCCTGCTCCAGGAGGTGGATTGCGTCTATCACCTGGCGGCACGCGTTTCTGTACCCGAATCAATTCTATACCCGCGCGAATATAATGCCGTCAACGTAGGTGGCACTGTCAGCTTGATGGAAGCCATGCGGGATGTTGGCGTCAGGCGCGTCGTTTTTGCTTCATCTGGAGCCATCTATGGGATACAGGATCTCCAGCCTCTAACCGAGGGGCAAACTCCTCATCCGAATTCGCCCTACGCTGTCTCGAAACTCGCCGCGGAATATTATATTCGCACCATCGGTGGTCTTTGGGGGATCGAAACCGTCAGCCTGCGAATCTTCAATGCCTACGGTCCCGGCCAGCACCTGCCGGCTTCAAATCCACCCGTTGTACCTTATTTCCTTCGACAGGCCGTCCGAAATGGGACCCTGGTCATCAACGGAGACGGAAAACAAACCCGTGATTATGTTTATGTCGATGATGTGATCTCAGCCATGGTCGCTGCTGCCACTGCTCCCAATCTAAACGGGCTGGTGATCAATATCGGTTCCGGGAAAGAGACCAGCATCCGTGCTCTGGCTCACCTGGTCCTGAAGGTCACCGGCAGTCAGACCAATATTGTATACAGCGCCCAGGCATCCGGTGGCGTATCCCGTCTTTGTGCTGACCTTTCATTAGCCGCCCGGAAATTGAATTACAAGCCTTCCATCTCGCTTGAAGAAGGCCTGCGGTTGTCCTTACAAAGGGACGTACGCTTCAAAGTTACAAAAGAGTTGTCCGTAAACGGCACAAAATAGTCGCCGCGTGATCAACGCAGTACCTCTGTGGTGAATATTCTCCCCCGATCTTTTTATTCCCGCCCCACGTTGACCGTCGCCCGTGAATTGCTCGGCGCGCGGTTGGTGAGGATTCTTGAGGGTGTCCGGCTAGCAGGCATCATCATTGAGGCTGAGGCTTACGTGGGGGAGGAGGACCTGGGCTGCCACGCAAAATCCGGCAGGACGACCAGAAACGCGGTCATGTTTGGCCCCCCGGGGAATGCCTATGTCTACTTCACTTACGGTCAGCATTGGATGTTGAATGCAGTCACAGAAAAAGAAGGTTTTCCTGCCGCCGTATTGATCCGCGCCATCGAGCCGGTTGAGGGCACGGATGTAATTTCCCTCCGAAGATATGGACGCGACACCATTGGTCCAGCCAAACTGACCCAGGCGCTGGGGATCGACAGAAGTTTGAACGGGGCAAATATGTGTGATCCCAGCTCAGGGCTTTGGATCGAGGAGGGATCGCCCGTCTCCGTCGGTGATATAATCACCAGCCCACGGGTGGGACTGTTTACCGTCCCTGAACCTTGGAAGTCCATGCCTTGGCGCTTCCTGTTGCGCCGAAGATGATAAAATTAGACCCAATCTGGTGATATTTGATGTTTAAACGCAATTCGAAACCCCAACCGCCTGCCAGCGTGCAGACAGTCGAACGTATCACTTCAGTCCTTGGCGCAGGCGTCATCTGGCAGGGTAGTATAGTCGGTTCGGGCGGCGTACGGGTAGAAGGTACCTTTGAAGGTCAAATTGCCTTAAAAGGTTTGCTCGTTGTCGGTGAAACTGGCAAAGTGACTTGTGAGAACGTGCGTGCAGCTAATGTCATTGTCGCCGGGGCGGTTAAAGGCAATATCACTGCCCAGAAGGTCGAAATCCGCTCCAGCGGGCGCGTCTGGGGCAACATCATTACGGCGGCTTTTGCCACCGAGGAGGGCGCTTTCCTGCGCGGACAGATCCGTATGGAAGATGCCGTGGACCTTGGTCTGGATGAACCTGCCGATACACCCGCTGCCTTGGAACAAAACCTGGCTGCCAAAATATAAAATCCTTTGAACAAAAAAACCGTTTCCAAGATTACCATGTCCAGCCCCGACCTGACGGATTCAGAGCGCCAGGCCGTTGTTGACGTTCTAAATACACCCAATCTCAGTATGGGGCCGCAGATCCGGGCTTTTGAGCGCGCCTTTACTGACTTTACCGGGCTGAAACATGCCATCGGCGTCAACTCCGGTACTGCTGGGCTGCATCTGTGCGTTCGGGCTGCCGGTATCAGCCAGGGGGATGTGGTCCTGACCACTCCGTTCTCGTTCGTCGCATCCACAAATGTGATTCTGTTTGAGAATGCCATTCCGGTTTTTGTGGATGTGAACCCGCGCAGCGGAAACATAAGCCCGACCCTCCTCGCTGAGGCGGCCCGTGACTTGACTGCCGGCGGTGAAAGAGCTCAAAAATGGCTGCCCCGCAAGGGGTCTGCCTCGCGCCGATCACTTAAAGCCATCCTGGGCGTGGACGTGTTCGGTCAATCTGCAGACTGGGATCCCATTCGCAAAGTAGCAAACGAATTTAACCTGAAAGTAATCGAAGACTCTTGCGAGGCGCTGGGTGCAGAGTATAAAAAACGCAAGACCGGCACGATCGGCGATTATGGTGTGTTTGCCTTCTACCCTAACAAGCAAATCACCACCGGCGAAGGCGGGATCATTGTTACAGACGATGGGCAGGCTGCTGATCTGATGCGCGCCTTGCGTAATCAAGGCCGCGCTCCCGGTGACAACTGGCTATCCCACACACACCTTGGTTACAACTATCGGTTGGACGAGATGTCGGCTGCAATGGGTGTTGCCCAGATGCTCCGCTTCGAGAATCTTCTCCAAAAACGTGAACAGGTGGCAACTTGGTATGGTGAACGCTTGGAAGAACTTCCGGATGTGGAAGAGCCTTTCATCGAGAAATTCACAACACGCATGACTTGGTTTGTATATGTAATACGCGTAAATCCCATGATCGACCGGGATGCTCTGGCGAAACGCCTGGAAGCACGCGGTGTGCCGGTGCGCCCGTATTTTCTCCCCATCCATTTACAGCCTTATATGGTCGAACGGTTCGGGTATCGGATGGGGGATTTCCCGGTTACCGAGGACCTGGGTCGTCGTGGATTGGCTCTTCCCTTTTCCGGTGTGATGACCGAGCAGCAGGTGGAGTTTGTCTGCCGGTCCATCCAGAGAGAAATGGGCAGATCAAAGTAATTCATGACAGATTTTCCCCCTTCCCGCCGGGGATTGACCCTGCAGGTATCATTGATCATCGTCGCCGCCCTTGTGGTTACAGCCTTTGCAGTCCTGGCCTCCCAGGAACCAATTGGTTTGCGCTTCACAATTTACATCCTGGTAGCAGCGTTTGCTTTCTTCCCTTTGCCTTTCCTTGCTTATTGGTCGTATTCCCTTTACCGCGCCAACTACAGCCTCGACCGCGAAAAACTTACCCTCTCCTGGGGTCTGCGCGAGGAGCAGATCCCGGTCTCGGAAGTTGAATGGGTCCGCCCGCGGGATGCCCAGGCGTCACCGCTCGGCTTGCCTCTATTCCATTTGCCGGGGGCAATTACAGGCTTTCGACGCCATCCGGACCTCGGGCAGGTCGAATTCCTTGCCTCGGACGCCAGGGGACTTCTTCTGGTAGCCACTTCCAAACGGGTTTTTGCCATTTCTCCGCAGGATACCACTGGCTTTTTGCAAAATGTCCAGCATGCCATCGAATTGGGTAGTCTCTCCCCCGCTGTGCCCCAATCGGTTTATCCAACATTTGTGGTGGTACAGGCCTGGGAAAGCATGCTGTCGCGCTTCCTCTGGCTGGCGGGGCTGCTCCTGAACATTGGCCTTTTAGGTTGGGTGACCCTTCTTATCCCTTCCCTGCGACAAATCCCGCTTGGATTCCTTCCTTCAGGCGCGGTTGGCGTCCCGGTCCCAGCAACGGGCTTGATTTTGCTTCCTGGAGTAAGCCTCTTTATTAATCTTATTGGCTGGGTCGCCGGGTTGATCTTCTACGGTCGGCCCAACGGCCGCTCCCTGGCACAGATAGTGTGGGCCAGTGGTGTGGTTTCCACGTTGTTATTCCTTGTTGCGGTGATGATCATCGTTTCCACACCCGTTTGATCCAGTTGGCTGGGTATTTTATTTCAATTTCCTTGGTGAAAGTATGCTGATTCAAATTTCGGTCGGTTTCCTCTTTGCTGCCATGATCTCATGGGCAGCCTACCGCGCCAGCAGCCTGAGCAAGTCTGGTGCCTGGGGAGCCTTGCTGGAGGGAACGATCATTTTCGGCCTGGGCGGCTGGAGGTGGGCAATTCTTCTGATGGCTTTTTTTGTTTCTTCGAGTGTTCTCACGCGCTTGTTCGGAAAAAAGAAAGCCGCATTAAATGAAAAATTTGATAAAGGCGGCACTCGCGATATTGGGCAGGTACTTGCCAATGGCGCAGTTGCTTCCCTATTTGCCGGCCTGCACTTTTTTCTGCCAGATGCTACCTGGCCCTGGTTGGTGTTTTCTGCCTCGCTGGCAGCAGTTAACGCTGACACCTGGGCAACCGAATTGGGTGTTCTTAACCCCTCCCTGCCGCGCCTGATCACATCCTGGGTGCGCGTCGAAAGCGGGACATCGGGAGCTGTCTCCATATTTGGAACATTGGCGGCCGCAGGTGGTGCAGCATTTATTGCCATCCTGGGTGCCTTGTTGGGACCCGCCGGGAGTGGCATTATCAACCTCTTGATCATTATCATTGCCGGGTTGTTTGGCTCCCTGTTCGACTCCTTGCTGGGAGCCACTATCCAGGCGATTTATCGCTGCCCACATTGTGACAAGGAGACAGAGAAGCATCCACTTCATACCTGTGGCACGCGAACGGTTCGGGTTCGCGGTTGGAGTTGGCTGAATAATGATATGGTCAACCTGGGGTGTGCGCTGATGGGGGCGGTGGTCGGAATCATTTTATAAGGATTGAACTGGGATAAGTTTGAAATAAACCCAACCCCCTCCGGATTTTTCCGGAGGGCGTTGGGTTTGGGCTGTTCACATTCGTCTCTCTATGGATTGGTTCGGCGATTTTATTATCCAGATTTCATTCCATCTCCGGAAATCAGAATTCGATATTCAATTCTGTTTTCTTTGCCAAATAGTGTCCATATTGTTCGGTTGCTTCTTCGATGTGGCTTGATAATGTTTTGTCGGGGGATTCAAAAAGCTCCACATCCACAATTACTCGATCCTTGCTGACAGTCCGTTTCCAGATCCCTCTGACTTGTCCGTTGACCACAACCACCGCTCTGAATATGCCATTGGAGGAAACAGCCTTTTTTGTGGCTTCAGTTGGAAGCGATGCGCTCCTGTCTTTATAGCTGATAATCAGCTCATCAAAAGCTGGCAATAAAAATACGTTTTCATTAGTTATTTTGGGGATGGAATAAGAGGGGTTAACCCAATAGGTCTGCGAATTGATGGTTTCAGGAATGAATTCCGATCCTGCCATTTCTAGTGCGTGTTTCGCGTTGGTCACTGACAGGCCGGACCACCAAACAAAATCATGTAACGTGGCTGGGCAGCGGCTGGTCAAATATTTTTTTGCCAGGGTCCCCAGGGCTTCATCTTTCAGGAATAACTTTTTCTTTAGGACTCTTTGTTCTAGGAGGGCATAAGTTTGTTTTCCTTTTATTGTGGCTCCACTACAGATTAAACCTTCCAATTCTGCCCAGGCAAACAGATGGGATGCCCGGTTTTCATCGGTTGCTATTTTTGCCTTCCCCAGTTCTATAATTAGCTCTTCCCGACTTAAATGGATTCCATCTCTTAATGCTTTTTCGATGACGGAATTGCTTTTCCTTAAAACTGATTTCGTAAGACCGAGTTGATTATTCCTTGATTTGAACGAAACCTTGATTTGTTGGGCTGTTAATTCCAGCAGCCAATAAATGTCGTCGCTGGAGACGAAATGCCAGGTTGGCCTTAATATATGTGTCCGGAGGATATCTCCTTGGTCAATTGCGGTTCTTATTCCTTCCTCCGTTGATTTTGGAAGTCGAATGCCAATTGCCCATTTCGCCATGGTAAAATCCTGGGCTTGGATTGCCCCCATCCAGTCGAGCACATTTTTCACGGTGGCAAATTTAGTCCCCCCTATCTCTTGACTCGCCAACCTCATTTTTGCCAGGTCTGTTATGTTCATGGCATTCCATTCTTGGGCCATCAACCCGGTCCTGTTTATACCAGCAGGTGCGCCAGTAAAATCCTGACTCCGATCAGGACCAGGATAATCCCCCCGGCTATCTCCATCCGTTTGCCAAACTTTTCTCCCAATTTATTGCCCATCCTCAACCCCAGCCAGGAGACCAGGCCCGTTACCACTCCTATGATCACAGCAGGAGTCCAGATGGTCACGCCCACGATCCCCAGGCTAAGTCCGATAGCCAATGCGTCGATGCTGACAGCGATCGAGAGCAGCACGAGCGTCCAGCCGCGGGAAGGGTCGTTTTTTTGCGAATCTGCTTGCGGGTTGAACCCGGAAATGATCATCCGTCCCCCAACGAAAGCCAGGAGACCAAAGGCGATCCAATGGTCATACGCGGTGATATAACGCTCGATCGATGCTCCGGCGAACCAGCCCAGCACCGGCATCAGGAACTGGAATAATCCAAAGTGAAATGCCAGCCGGAAGGTAGGCCTTGGACCGGATGTACGTTCCTGGGCGCCAGCGCTGAGACAAACTGCAAAGGCGTCCATCGCCATACTGAGGGCGATGAGGAAAACTTCGAACAAATTCATTTACAATTTACGCTTTCCAGATCTTGAAATCTTTCAAGATCGAGCCCCCGATGAACTCCCGTAGGATCGAGTTGTCCGGGATCAAATCCGTGTCCACGGGCAGGAACCACTCGAGGAATGCCAGCAGGCGTTTTGCCTCGATGAATTCAGATGTGCCGCGCGGTACCTGGCGCAGGAGCGGTTCGGCCAGCGGTTGTAGTGCTGACATTTCATAAACCAGGGCGGAGTTGAACATCACGTCGGAGTTCTCCTGGTAGGGGAAAATGTACAGCTCTTCCCCGCGCCGCACAGATTCCCAGCGCGAAATTGTCTGCTGGGCGGTATAACCCCGCTCACGTGCATCCCGCACAATGCGCCGGATGAGACGGGTATCGGCGGTCGAGACGCGGTTGTGGCGGTCAAGGTTGAGCTGCGTCAGCGCCGCGCCATAGATGCGAAAGGCGCGCCCTGATAACGCCTTTGGAAGAAGTCGTGGGTCCAACCCGTGAATGCCTTCAAGGATGATGATCTGGTCGGGTGACAGCTGGATTGCATCCCCGGTCAATTGTTTGCCTGCCTTGAAATCATAGCGCGGCATGGTCACTGTTTCTCCGGCGATCAATCTGGTCAAATGGTCGCCAAGCAACCCTAGATCAAGGGCTTCCAGCGCTTCAAAGTTGAATTGCCCATTGACGTCGACCGGGGTCTTCTCGCGGTCTACGAAATAACTATCCAGTTCAAGAGCGAAGGGAGAAAGACCCAGCGCCAGCAACTGGATAGCAAGACGTCGTGCGAAGGTGGTCTTGCCGGAAGACGACGGTCCGGAGATGAGCACGATGCGTGCTTCCCTGCGCCGGTGGGTGATCGCCCGGGCAATGTCGGAGATGCGTTGCTCATGGAAGGCCTCCGACACGAGGATGATTTCGCGGCTGCGCCCGTTTTCGATGGCATCGTTCAAGGCTCCCACGTTATCGATTCCGAGCAGTTCCAGCCATTCCCCATATTGATGGAAGGTTGCCATCAGTTTTGGATAGTCTTCGTTGGGTGCGATGGTGGTGGGAGCGCGCCGGCGCGGGTAGCGCAAGGTGAAACCACTATTGGCTGGGTTCAAGGCGAACCATTTAAGATAACCGGTGGAGGGCACCATGTAGCCGTGATGGTAGTCCAGGTGCTCCCCGATACTGTAGAGTGTCACGTAGGGCTTGCGCCGGTGCCGCAGCAGGCTTACTTTATCCGGGTAATTTTCTTTTTCAAAATAAGCGATGGCCTCTGCAACCGGGATTTCCTTGCGCAGGAAGGGTATGTCGGCGTCCACAAGCCGCTTCATTTCCGTTTCCAGCCGCTTAAGTTCAGAGTTATCCAGGACCGCTCGTCCCGCCACGTGACAATAATACCCGCCTGAAGAAATGGAATGATCAATGATGAGAACAGCTTTCGGGAAAAGAGCCACGAAAGCAGTTTCCAGCAGGAAGGTTAAGGAACGGCGGTACACCAGCGCCCCATCCGCGTCTGACATGGTGATGGGTGCGAGACTGGCATCCATTTTTATGAGATAGGTCAACTCACGCAAGTCGTCGTTTACAATGGCAGCTACCAGTGGAGCACTTCCAGGCACGGCGTCTGCTAGTAAAAAATCCCCGGCAGTAGATGAGCGCGGTCCACTCAGGATTCGTCCTCCCGGCAGGTGGACTTCGACGGTATCGCGTGGGGTGACAGGTTGGATTTTATTGTTCATAAGTTATTACCGGTTTGTGCACCAAATAAATTATGGAATTAAGAACATAGCGAAAGTAATTTTTCTGGTTGACGATTATATGTTTCAAGCGGGATCGCGCCTTTGGTAAGCATCTTGAGAGTCTCGGTCAACACTTTGTTCACTGGCGTTGGAATTCCCGCTTTCTCCCCATAACGGACGATCGCTCCATTAAGCCAGTCAACTTCAGACCTGCCTCTGCCGGAATAAAGGTCTATGTGGAAGGAGGGCATCTTGCCGCCTCTGCCTCCCCCGACTGCCTTCGCCATCAATGGGCGGGCAACGAAATCCGGCAGGTGTGTCCCCATCGCCAGTGCGTGGATGGGGACGCGTGGCAGGTTCACAACGTGGATGTGATTTGCCCTCATCACGTTTAAACACTCGCGCAGCATTGACATTTCTAAATGGAATAAGCTTGGATGTGCAAAGATCTCCGCAGCATTCATGTTTAGAATGGCTGAGGTCGCGTTTGCAGGCAGGTTGGATAACATCTTGGACCATTTCATGTCTGCAGCATGTCTGATTATATGGGCGTTTAACCCTGCTGCATTGAGGGCTTCTGTCGCAAATCGAGAGAGTGGATGTCCATCTTCCACACCTGCGCCCCTCATCCGTTCAAGTATAATATCGCCCACTCCAAGGCGCTCAATGGATGTGGTCACAGCCCCCGCGATGACTTTGTTTGCTCCTAAAACAGCAGCGAGCGATGGTTCGTTCTCCACCCCGTTGGAGAGACACAGCATGGACGGGAGTATGTCCGCGAAGGGTATCATCCCTTCAACGGCTGACTCGGTATCAAAAGATTTAAGCGCATAAATGCCAAGTTCGAATGGTCCTGACCTGAGGGCGTCCTCAAGAGATGCTGCAAAGGCCACCGATGAATCCTGGAGAGAGAAGATCGAATTCCGGCCGTTGTTCAAATCGAGCCGTAAGCCATGGGCGCGCAGTTCTTTCACCGCGTTTGCCTGTTCCACGAATATCACCCGGTTCCCTGCGATTGCCAACGACCCACCGACATACGTTCCGATGGCTCCTGCGCCGAAAATCATAAAATTCGACTTTTTCAATTCAATCATCTTTCCATTGCGGATGGTTGTCGAACTGCAGTAAACGCCAGATGTGATGTTCCGGCTCATAGGAAAGCGTGGCGAAGGTGGTGTTGTTGAATGTGAAGCGTGCTCCGGAATGGGCAATTTGAGCTGGTATGCCCAGGATGGCATACAACGCCATATTCAGGATGCCGCCATGTGCCACCACCAGGATGCGTCCCGGGGGATAATCCACCAGCTTCTGGAGATTCCGCCCGGCACGCAGATACACTTCCCAGCGGCTTTCACCGGTTTTGCCGGTATGGGTGTAGGGAGTGAAAACGGCGGGGCGGGGCACAGATTGAGCGGCTTCCTCTTCACTTAAACCTGCCAGCTGCCCGTTGTCGATTTCCTTCCAATTTGAGTCCAATTCGAGCGGGACGTTTAATGCTGTACAGATGAGCTCCGCTGTCTCTTTGGCCCGCAATAGGGGACTGGTGACAGCGCGGTCAAAACAACGATCTTCCGCCTGCCATCGTTCGATTAAAGCCCGTACCTGGGCGCGTCCGGTGTCAGTAAGCGGGAAATCAGCATGACCTTGGAAGCGGTTTTCCAGGTTCCCCACCGATTCGCCGTGGCGCAGAAAGGTGACAAGGTAAAGCAGAGCGTCAGCCATAGGGAAGGTATTTTATCATCAAAAATAGCAGGGAATATCGATCGCAGTCATTACCAGGTCACAACCGGACCCCGTGCTTTTCCGCCAGGATTCTGATCGCTCGATCATATTCCTGTTTCTTCTGGTTCTCGTTCCATCCCTGTTCATCGCCGAGCCAGTCACCCAATTGCTCCACCAAAGGTCGGGTGAGTTGTCCCAGGTATGCCAGCAGGGTTCGCCTGATGAGTAAATCGTCGAGATGCACGATCATCTCGCGCATAACCATTTCCGCGAGATCCGCCCGCGTATAATTTCGATCGGTTTTAATTGGCACTGCGTCTTTCCCTGCGCCTATGGGCAGGGATTTTGTATCCACTTTGCGTTCCTTGCCAAGGAAAGCCAGGGCGCGATCGGTTACCTGTTCGGAAAAAGCGCGAAACGAAGTCCATTTGCCCCCTACCAGTGAAAAGATTGGGATATCCCCTACCCGGTCCTCCTGGATATGGTGGTCACGCGTGATCTGGCCGGCATTTTTAGCCTTGGTGTATGCCAGGGGACGTACGCCGGAAAAACGAAAGACGATCTGCTCGCGGCTAACCTTAATGCTCGGGAATATGCGCGCTACCATTTCGATGAAATAATCCACTTCCTCTTCAGTGCAGCGGGCAGAGTCGGGATCTTCGATCGGGAGGTCAGATGTGCCGATCATCACCTTGTCGAACAATGGAAAAATGAGCACAATCCTCCCGTCTTTGTTCTCGAAAAAGAACTCGTGATCGCCGATTGCCTCGCGTAGTTGGGGGTTGTTGAGCACCAGATGCGAGCCTTTGGTCGGGCCGACATATTGCGTGGGTTTGCCCATGCTCCGGTTGGTGGTGTCTATCCATGGACCTGCGGCATTAATGATCAGTTGTGGTTTTATTACGAAATCCTCCCCGTTTGTTTCGTCCCGCAGGATGACAGCACCCTCTTTTGCGCCGGTCAGGCTTACATAGTTGATGGAGCGGGCATGGTCACCCGCCCTTTCGGCATCGATCAGGAGTTCAAGGGTCAGGCGTTCCGGCGAAAGGATGATGCCGTCATAATAAGTGGCAGCATATCGGATGGCAGGATTCAGGGAGGGGTATTTCTGGATTGCCTTCCGTCGTCCGTCGAACACGTGTCTCGGCACCGTACGGTTTTTTCCGGTGAAAGCGTCGTAGAAGATCAGCCCCACTTTGATGATCAATCCGCCTCGTTCGGAGGGCTTTTCGAGCCATCCAAAGAATTTGAGCGGAGCGTTCAATATCCCGGAGAAGATTTTAAAAATGGGGATGGTGGTGGGAAGCGGTTTGACCAGGCTGGGCGCGTTTTGGATCATGCGGTTGCGTTCCTGCACAGCTTCTCGTACCAGGCGGAATTCCCCATTCTCCAGGTAGCGGATGCCCCCGTGTGCCATCCGCGAGGAGGCACCTGATGCGCCGGAGCAGAAATCGGCGCGGTCGATCAGCAGGGCATCTACTCCTTGCAGCGCTAGGTCGCGGAATGTGCCCACGCCGTTAATTCCTCCACCGACGATCAGTACAGTGGGAGAGTGGGATTTAATTGAATTGAGAGTGTCCTGTCGATTCATGTTTTATTCCTGGGCTGGAGCAATGCTCAGTTGCGCCTTAACCTGAAAATTATTCGATCCAGTCAAAAGTGCGCGTCACGGCTTTCTTCCAGGTGGAGTAAAGGGAGGCGCGTTTCTCTTTGGGCATGGATGGCTTCCATTCCCGGTCCTTGCCCCAATTGAGGCGCAGTTCGTCGTAATCTTTCCAGAAGCCCACCGCCAGCCCGGCAGCATAAGCCGCACCCAGGGCGGTTGTCTCCGCAACCTTTGGGCGGATGACGGGCACTCCCAGGATATCAGCCTGGAATTGCATCAGTAATTCGTTGAAAACCATCCCGCCGTCAACCTTTACCGCGGTCAACTTGACGCCGGAATCCTTCTCCATGGCGTCAAGGACTTCACGAGTCTGGAATGCGGTTGCTTCAAGTACTGCCCGGGCGATGTGGCCCTTGTTTGCGAAACGTGTCATCCCCAGGATGGCACCCCGCGCTTCCGAGCGCCAATAGGGGGCATACAACCCCGAGAACGCCGGCACGAAATAGATTCCGCCGTTATCCTCCACTGTTCCGGCCAGGGTTTCCACATCGGACGATTTTTCGATCAACCCCAGGTTATCCCGCAGCCATTGGACGAGCGCCCCGGCGATTGCGATCGATCCTTCCAGGGCATAGACTGCTGGCTGGTTGCCGATCTTGTATCCAAGCGTGGTCAGAAGCCCGTTTTTTGAAAGGACGGGCTTTTCACCTGTATTCATCAGCATGAAACACCCCGTACCGTAAGTGTTCTTGGCTTCTCCGGGGTTGAAGCAGGTTTGGCCGAAAAGTGCCGCTTGCTGGTCTCCGAGGTCGCCTGCCAGTGGCACTCCACCCAGCCCGCCTTTGGCGTTGCCATATATTTCTGACGACGAATGGATTTCAGGCAGCATTGCCCGGGGAATGCCCAGGCAGTCGAGGATTTCCGCATCCCACTCCAGGCTTTTCAGGTCCATTAACAGGGTTCGGGAGGCATTCGTCACGTCCGTGACGTGTGCACCTGTCATATTCCAAAGAACCCAGGTATCCATATTGCCAAACAGCAATTCACCCTTTTCTGCTCTTTGCCGCGTCCCGGGGATGTTATCCAGGATCCATTTGATTTTCGGACCCGAGAAATAGGTCGCCAGGGGCAGACCGGTCCTGACCCTGAAGCGGTCCTGCCCTCCGTTCCTGGCCAGCTCATTGCAAATGGCATCCGTGCGGGTATCCTGCCAGACGATTGCGTTGCAGACAGGTCTCCCCGTTTGGCGCTCCCAGACCACCGTCGTCTCACGCTGGTTGGTAATCCCGATCGAGGCAATATCTGTCACTTCCGCGCCGGACTTTTCCAATGCGCTCCGCACCACTCCCTGGGTCCGCTCCCAAATTTCGAGGGCATCGTGCTCCACCCATCCGGGCTTGGGATAAATCTGTTCGTGCTCTTTTTGGTCCGCGCTGATGATGGTGCCGGTGCGATCAAAAAGGATGCAGCGGGTGCTGGTGGTGCCCTGGTCTATGGCCGCTACGTATTTTGGCATGCTGCTCTCCGTGTAAATTTTGACCACAAAGAAAAGAAAACGCGCTCCGTCTGGCAAATTTGTATCTTTGCGATTAATTGATTTGCCAACTCAGAGCCCCGTTTAAAAAAGCCTTTCCCGGCATGGATTTTTTTCCCGCTGTTTGGACTTCATCCAGGATCAGGATTCCATCACCCGTACCCACTGCGGGACTTCCTTCCATAATGAACCTGCGCCCGGCGCCTGGATTCGATCCGCTGGTGATATGCGCACGCAGCACTTTCAACTGGGCACCCTTCCAGGCAAAAAACGCTCCGGGCCACGGCCTCATTGCCCGTACACGTCGTTCCAGTTCGATTGCAGGCCTGTTGAAATCCAGGAGTCCATCCTCTTTTTTAAGCATGGAGGCATAGGTCGCTTCTTCATCGGTTTGGGGCTGCGGTGATAGATCACCGCTCAGGTAACGCGGCAGGGTTTCGATAAGGAGATCTGCACCAATTGACGCCATTTTCTCGAACAGGGAGCCGGCGGTGTCATCAGAAGATATCCGCAGGCTGCGTTGACTCAGGATCGGTCCGGTATCCACGCCCGGGTCCATTTTCATAATCGTGATCCCGGTCTCACGATCTCCTGCCAGGATGGCTGCCTGGATCGGTGCTGCTCCCCTCCAGCGTGGCAGCAGCGAACCATGCACGTTGAGGCAGCCATGCTCGGGAAGATCGAGGATCACCGGTCGCAGGATCTGCCCGAAGGCTGCCACCACGATTAATTCAGGAGACCACGCCTGGATTTGGGCAATGGCTTCAGGCGATCGGATTTTCTCGGGCTGAATGATGGGGAGACCTAATCGCAGGGCGGCAGTTTTTACTTCGGGCGCGTTCAATAAGCCGCCCCGCCCGGCTGGACGATCGGGTTGGGTTACCACTCCCGCCACGAAAAAATTTTTTGCAAGTTTCTCCAGTGAAGGAACTGCAAAGGCGGGGGACCCCATGAAGACGATCCGCAGTTGTTGGATCACGCCACAATTCTACTGCCTTTTCTTGAAAAGAAAGACAGATCTGGAAAAACATAAAAACAATATTTATACTTTTTTTCTAAATCGGTTGCTTTTTGTCCAGATTAGATGTAAAATGTTTCAAACGTTAAACCGATTTCATAGCCTTAGGAGAAAATTATGACTCAACAACCGATGAATTCCGATCTCACCAGTGACGATAGATTGTGGGCGTTGCTGAGCTGGCTCTTCTGGCCAGTGGCGGTGGTTATGCTTCTCATGGATGACAAAAAGACCCGCCCGTTCATTAAGTACAATGCAGTCCTATCTCTTTCATTTGCAGTTCCATTGTATGTTCTGGGCACGATTACCGTGGGCTGTCTGTTTATATTGGGCGCTATTTACGCGATTGTGCTTGGTATCCAGTCCTATCAGGGCAAATGGGTGACCGTACCATTCCTTTCTGATTTCATTAAAAAGCAAGGTTGGGTCGCCTGATTTCTAAGTCGCTTTCAATTATTTGCTCCTAAAAAAACTCTACCCAATAATCATTTGATTGAGGAGGTTCAAAATGAATACGGATATATCCAGTGATGATAAACTCTGGGCTGCACTTGGCTATCCTGTCTTTCCTATAGCAATTATCATGCTTCTTGTCGAAGGAAAGAAGGATCGTCCCTTCATCAAATATCACGCTGTCCAGGCACTTGCCTGTAACGTGGCAATCTGGGCTGTCGAAATTATCCTCGCCATCCTATCAGCCGTGCTTGCTGCAGTCACATTTGGAATCGGCGGACTCATCAGCTGCATCGCGCCGATTATCTGGCTGATCCTGATCTGGCCTGCAATCCTGGCCTATCAGGGTAAATATTTCGAGGTGCCTGTCGTTACCAAGTTCCTTCGCGGTCAACACTGGATCGCATGATACCTTGATTGTCCGTTTGATTAGCCCGCCCGGTGGCGGGCTTCTTAATTTAAATGGTTGCAACCATCCGAGGGGAAAATCGTTATATATTGTTGGGTTTGTCATTGTAAATCTGATATCACGTTATTAGGAGGAAATAATGCCTGCCAAAAAGAAAACTGATCTTCCGGGTAAACCGGCTGTCCCTGTCGAACCTCTGCTTGGATCCACTCCTTCAGCTCAATTACCGACACCGCCTGTTCCTCCTCTGCCGGTCAACTCGCCCCAGGGCTTGACCCCCGGCGATGAGCGGACCTGGGGCATGCTGGCTCATTTGAGCACCCTCCTGAACCTTGTGACGGGTTTCGGAGGTCCGATTGCAGCCTTGATTATTTATCTGGTCTATAAAGACCGCTCACGCTATGTGGCTTATCATTCCTTGCAGTCCCTGCTCTTCCAGTTGATCTGGTGGTTTGGGGGAGGAATATTGATTGGCTTGATGTGGGCTGTCGTGGGTGGGCTGTCCATGATCCTGGTCGGGATCATATTGATCCCTCTGGCGCTTCTCCTCACCCCGCTATTGCTTCTTTTGCCGACCGGTGCATTGGTTTACGGGGTTGTCGGTGCAGTTCAGGTGAACCAGGGCCAGGATTTTAAATACTGGCTGGTGGGTGATTGGGTTCGTGGCACTCTCACGGGTGCGTAATTTAATCCGCCTCCCCGTATACCGGCGCGGTGACGCGCCGGTTTTCGTGCTCCCTCCGGCAAATCATCACTTGACTCTCCCCCGCCTTCCTCTTACAATGCAATATGTATTACAAATCAATGGAGTCAGGGAAGAGACTTTCCGGGCGGTGACGAATTTCGTCGCGTAATGGCGACTCAGCCGTTGCCTTGTCCTGGAGAGCACCGAAGGGGCAAACCTGGACCAGTTAACTCCGGGCGAAACTCTCAGGTAAAATGGACCCTGCTCCAGGAACCTCTGGAAAGTCCTCTTGCGGCGATATCATCCCCGCTTCGGGACACCGACGGGGCAATCCTGCGGATATGGCACGCGCGGTATGGCCTATACCCGGGAGAATCTCTCAGGTAGATAACAGAGGGCGCACGTTTTGTTTGCGTGTGCCCTTTTTATTTTGCCAGTTTAAGCACAAGAGGAGACCTGTTATGAATATTCCCACCAATCTCAAGTACACCAAGACCGATGAGTGGTTTGACCCTGCCTCCGGAGCCATGGGTCTGAGTGATTACGCCCAGGGTCAGCTTTCGGATATCGTTTTTGTTGAAATAGTGGTTTCCACCGGCGAGACGGTCGCGCCCGGCAAGCCAATTGCCTCGGTCGAATCCGTCAAAGCTGCCGCGGAAACCTACGCCTCGGCTGGCGGTAAGGTGGTGGCAGTTAACGAAGACCTGAGTGGTAACCCCGAAATCTTGAACACGGATCCATATGTCAAGGGCTGGATGGTCAAGGTGGAAGGCGGACAGGCATCCGGTCTGATGGATGCGGCTGCCTACACAAAGTATTGTGAAGAACGGGCGCATTAATTACATGCGCCGTTGAGAGGAGTATTTATGACATATATCCCGCATTCTCCCAGGGAGCGGGATGCGATGCTTGCCGCCATTGGCGTGAAAAGCCTTGAAGATCTTTTCAAGGATATTCCGGCCAGGCACCGCTACCCTAAATTGGACCTTCCGCCTGCGCTCTCCGAAATGGAAGCAGCCGCCGAATTGGGAGAATTGTCCACCGGTAATGAGAACCTTCACACCGACTTGGTCTCTTTCCTTGGTGCTGGGGCATACAACCATTACATCCCCGCTGCCGTGGACCACATTCTCCGGCGCGGTGAATTCTACACGGCCTATACCCCTTATCAGCCGGAAATATCCCAGGGTACTCTGCAGGGCATTTTCGAATATCAGAGCCTGATTTGCGCCCTCACCGGCATGGAGGTATCGAACGCTTCCCACTACGACGGTGCCACGGCGGTGGCTGAGGCTGCCAACATGGCTTACGCCCAGTTCCGCGGCAAGCGCAGCCGGGTGGTCATATCGCCCACTGTTCATCCCCAGTACCGCGCCACCATGCGCACGTATGTTCAGGGCATGGGCTTGGAATTGGCTGGCGATGATCCAAACGCGAATTTGGACCTCGGTCCGGAGGCGCTCGAAAGCCTGATCGACGATGACACCGCCCTGGTCATCGTCCAGTACCCGGATTTTTTCGGGCGGGTTTACGATTTTTCCAGGCTGATTGAAATCGCCCATGGCAGGGGTGCATTGGTCTGTGTCACCGCCAACCCGACCGCCCTGGGTCTTTTGAAAACTCCTGGCGAAATGGGTGCCGATATTGTTGTGGGGGAGGGCCAGCCGCTTGGCATTCCCCTCTCGTTTGGCGGCCCTTACCTGGGCTTCTTTACCACCCGTAAACAGTACATCCACAAGATGGCTGGCCGCCTGGCAGGGGAGACGGTGGATAATCGCGGTCAGCGCGCCTTTGTGCTCACCCTCACCGCTCGCGAACAGCATATCAAGCGCGAGCGCGCCATCTCCAATATATGTTCCAACGAAGGTTTGATGGCGCTGGCAGCCGCCCTGTACCTGTCGCTCCTTGGTCAGACCGGCTTGCGCCAGGTGGCGGAATTGTGCTACCACAAGGCTCACTATGCTGCAGAAAAGATCAGCAAAGTAAAGGGGTTTTCACTCTGCTTTGACGCTCCATTCTTCCACGAGTTTTCGGTCTGTTGTCCTGCGCCGGTGGCTGAGATCAACGACCACTTACTCGAACACGGCATCCTCGGCGGTTACGACCTTGGAGAGGATTATCCGGCACTGAAAGATCACATGCTGGTCGCCATCACGGAGATGAATACACGGGAAGAGATCGATGCACTCGTGGACATTCTGGCGGAGGGCAACCATGACTGAACCGACGATTTACGAACTGTCTTCCCCTGGACGCACCGGAGTGACCTTCCCGGCTCCCGACGTGCCGCTAACGAAATTACCCGACAGCCTGCTCCGCAAGGATTTACCGCTGCCCGAATTGGCCGAGGTGGACGTAGTCCGCCATTACATTGCCCTCTCGAAATATAACTACAGTGTCGATGATGGGCTGTATCCCCTTGGTTCATGCACGATGAAGTACAACCCGAAGATCAACGAGGATACTGCCCGCCTGCCCGGTTTCGCTTTTACTCACCCTCTCCAGCCGGTCGAAACGGTCCAGGGCAACCTGGCTTTGATGTTTACCTTGCAGGAATGGCTAAAGGAGATCTCCGGCTTTGCCGCGCTGACCCTGCAGCCTGCTGCCGGGGCGCATGGCGAGCTGACCGGGGTATTGATCATGCGCGCCTACCATCGTGACCGCGGGGACAACAAACGGGTCAAGATGCTCATCCCGGATTCTGCTCACGGGACGAATCCGGCTTCTTCAGCCATGAGTAATCTCGACGTTGTCCAAATCCCATCGGATGCGCGCGGTAATCTGGACTTGGCTGCGTTGGAGTCCACCTGTGACGATGCCACGGTCGGACTGATGCTTACCAACCCGAACACGCTCGGACTATTCGACGAACACCTCGAGCAGGTGATTAAGCTGGTTCATGATTGCGGCGGGCTGGTATATGGCGACGGCGCCAACCTCAACGCCCTGCTGGGCATTTTACGTCCCGGTGACGTTGGTTTTGACGTGATGCACTACAACTTGCACAAGACTTTTTCCACCCCCCACGGTGGCGGCGGACCTGGCTCTGGCCCGGTTGGCGTCTCCGAAAAACTTGCGGACTTCCTCCCTGGCCCTCTGGTGGGGATCATCGAGCAGGGCTCGGATGAAGAGCCGCCGCTGTTTGGTTTTATCACGCCGAAGAAATCGATCGGTCGTGTCAAGGCCTTCCATGGTCACTTTGGGATGATGGTGCGCACGTACACCTACATCGCGATGCATGGCCCCGATGGGCTTCGCAAGGTTGCTGAATACGCCGTATTGAATGCCAACTACATTCAGGCCCGCCTGAAGGGCGTATACACCATCCCCTTTGACCGGATTTGCATGCATGAGTTCGTGGCGGAGGGGCAGTGGGCCGACGCTCCCGGTATCCGCGCCCTCGATGTAGCCAAGCGGCTAATGGACTACGACTTTCATCCACCCACCAACTACTTCCCCCTCATCGTTCATGAAGCGCTGATGATCGAGCCCACCGAGACCGAGAACAAGCGTACGTTGGACGCCTTTGCCGATGCATTGCTTAAAATTGCTGACGAGGCGAAAACGACCCCCAACCTTCTCCACGAGGCCCCTCATAAGACTCCCTTTGGTCGCATGGACGAGGTTAAAGCAGCCCGTGACTTGGTCCTGTGCTGCTGGCTCCCGGAGGATTATGGCGATTAGGTCAGGCTATAGACCCGACCTCAGTCCCGATTCCCAAGATTAACAGTTAATGCTATACCCACTCGGGGCGGCCTCTTGGTCGCGCCGATTCTTTCTATTTTAGGTTGTCCCATCCATGGCTTATGTCAGCTGGTCGCTCTTTTTTGGGAGCTGCGAGTCTTACGGTTAAATCCGGTCTGGAATGCTATCCCGATCACGAAAAGGACGATCCCCACCAGGATCGCCGCCATGCCTGCCAGGTTCAGCCCTTCCACCACCAGCATGGCACCAGCCAGCGATGACAGGATCATCAGTGCCCATTCGAAGATGGCATACATCAGGATGATCCCGATGATTCCGCCCAATACGATGATCGCCCAGTTCCAGCTTTGGGTCTGTGTCCCAAGGCCAGGCACCAGGCGTGAACCGATAAATGCGCCCGCCAGGAATCCGGCTGCACCGATGACCAGCTTCTGGAAGAATGTTGCCAGCAGGGCACCGGCCAGGCCTACTGCGACACCAATAAGAATCGACATCCCCGCCGGGGTGACGTGGAAGGTCTTGCTGGCCAGTTCGTAGCCGGCGAAGAATCCCGATGCAGCGACGAAAAACCAGAATATTTTTCTCCCCAGGGCGAGCAGAAGCGCCCCCCCGAGTACATTCACGATCGACATGGTTTTATCCTCGATTCTGCAGTCTTTTAGCTCTCAAGCAGGATCAACACGCCTGCCGCGATCGCCAGGATGGCCATGATGGTCCCCAGGCCTGAAAAATCGAAATGGAACAAGGGGATGAGTCCGGTTACGATCAGCCAGATGCCGAGTAAGAGCAAGCCGAGTCTTTTGGTTAGTTTCATATCCGCTCTCCTTTATAAATATATTTATTACTTATATCTATTATAATATGCCGGATTTCCGCATATATTAAACGTGGATAAGAATGTTTGAATTTGAACTATATCTCCATTACTATATGCTTAGTACATATGAATTATTCCAGGGCACATTCAGGAAAACAGTGATTAAGGAAACTGGCCGATCTTAATAATTAGAGCCGGTTAATCATGGAATTTTATTGCTGTATAATGACCTGACCCATGCATGAACTAGCCGTCACGGAAAGCCTGCTTGAAATAGCCATCCGCCACGCCCGGGCTAAAAATGCCCGCCGCATCACTGGCTTGTACCTTGTAATTGGGCAGTGGTCTTCAATTGTGGATGATTCGGTTCAGTTCTACTGGGACATCATCAGCGATGGCACCATCGCCAAGGGCGCTGCCCTCCACTTCCAGCGCGTCCCCGTGGTGCTCTCCTGTCAGGATTGCGGGAAAGATTATTCTCCCGCAAGTGAAGAGTTCGCCTGCCCTCACTGCGGCGGAACCCATGCAAAGGTCAAGACCGGCGATGAGTTCAACCTGGAAGCCATCGATGTAGAAGAATAACGTGACCTTTGCTGAACTAATATTAATTGAGAAAAAACTGGAGTACGAATCATGACGCTGCGCATCCCCGTGGTTGAAAAGATCCTGTCTGCCAATGACCGCCTGGCCCTTGAGAACCAGTCCCGCTTCGATTCCGCCAGGGTCTTTGCCCTCAATGTGATGGCCAGCCCCGGCGCCGGGAAGACCTCCCTGGTCGAGCAAACCCTCAAGGGTTTTAAGGGGCGTCTGCACATTGGTATGATCAATGGCGATATCGCCACTTCTTTCGACGCGGACCGCGCCCAGGCTGCCGGTGCCACCGCCATCCAGATCAACACCGGCGGAGATTGTCACCTGGATGCTGTCATGGTACAGTCTGCCATCTCCCAGCTCGATCTAGGCCTACTGGACCTGGTGATTGTCGAGAACGTCGGCAATCTGGTCTGCCCTGCGGATTTCAAACTGGGCACCCACAAGAGTGTGTTGGTGGCTTCCATCCCCGAGGGCGACGATAAGCCCTATAAATATCCGGGCATGTACCGCGGCGTGGATGCAGTGGTCATCAACAAGATTGACCTGTTGCCCTACGTTCCTTTCCGCATGGACTTCTTCAAGAAGGGGATTGAGGTGCTCAACCCGGGTGTGACCCAGTTCGAGCTTTCCTGCCGCACGGGGGAGGGTCTCTCGAGCTGGCTGGCATGGTTGGAACAGCAGGTTCAGGAATTTAAGAATGGCTAAATTTCATTAGGTAGGAATTAAGTTCGAATATATATTAATTCCCCTGGCGAACCGGTGATCTCGAGTCAAATAGAGATGGCCGGTTCGTTTTTCGTGGGGGCAGGAGCTGGCTCGCGCCCAAAATAATAAGAGCTTGATGATATATGACTAATTAGACTTGTTATATCTAAATTATTCTGCTATACTCAATTTGTGTTTTTTAATGGTTATTATTTCGGAAAGATCCAAATTTATCTAGGGTTACCGCGGTCGGAGGAGAAAGGACATGCTTTCGAAAATCCTGTCGGAACACATGTACCTCGGTGATTTTGGGTGGCATACCGGTCGGTTTCACTTTTCTTTTGGTGACTACGATGACCCCGAGAACCGCCATTTTGGTGAGTTGATTGCTTTTAATGATTTTGTGGTGAAACCTGGTTTTGGGTTTGAAACACACCCTCACAAGGAGATCGAAATAATCTCATATTGTCTGAAGGGTGAATTAACTCATATGGATAACATGGGAAATTTCAATAAGATCAAGCGCGGTGACGTGCAGTACACTTGCGCCGGTTCCGGGATAACTCACAGCGAGACAAATAAATCCCCTGCCACCCCTCTTCGCTTCGTTCAGATCTGGATCCAGCCAAATGGAGCTGGGCTGTCTCCCCGCTACATTTCCAACCACTTCACGAAGAAAGATCGTCTCAACAAGCTTCTGCAGATCGCTTCGGGTAAGAAATCGGATGGAATGGTCAAGGTTAATCAGGATACGAATATATATGTTTCGGAGATCCAGGCTGGCAGACGGGTTCGGGCAGTGCTGCTTCCCGATCATTATTTTTACCTGGTCTGTTTGGAAGGCTCCCTTGGAATTAACGGCCTCACCCTGCAGGAGGGGGATGCTGTCAAAGTTTGGGATGAGGCCCGCCTTGATTTGAAGGCGGTAAAAGATTGCCATTCGATCATTGTCGAAATTCCTACCGGAAAAATTAAGCGATAAATAATCTGAAGGACAGGACCTTCTCGCACGGAAGAATTGATGAGAAAATATGGAATTGCAAAGTATTGCTAAATTACCCGGGACAAAATCCGGGAATTTTCGAACAATTCGAAAAAGGAAAGCTCAAGGATTTATGCAGGCAGAAGTATTGGAGCGCTTTGCCGCTTCTCTTCCTTCCCGGAAGACCGCCACATATCATGACGTAAAGGAATATATTAAGTGGGGAGGCGATCAGGGAGGCGATGGTTTCAAGCCGGATTCGTCAGATGATGCCTCCATCCGCACTTACCTGCTGGATTGTCATCTCCATGGGGAAACAGATCAAGCCCTGGATAGGATAAGGTCTTCCCTGGAAAAGTTCTATGCATGGCTTAAGGTCAACGAACTGATTACGGAAAACCCCTTCGAAAAGTACAACCTCACCTCGCCGTTTATTACCCAAAAGCAGTTACGATTCAAGCACGATGCCTTTACAGGCTCGACCGGTGAACGCGAGTTGGCGCAATTGCGCGCTCTTAATCGCCTGGCGGAATCGACCAACCGCGCCCCCGATGTTCAATCCATGCTTGGTGGATCTTTGGAAACTTTGCTTGAAGTAATGGATCTGCAAACCGCCTGGATCTCCCTCAAGGCCGAAGCCGGTTTCCTTAAAAAACCGTCAGGGGAGCCGCCTGTCCATGGGTTTATCCTCGCTGCTGCCAATAATCTGCCACCCAGCCTGGAACAGTCCGATCGCTATTATCTGACACGTCCACCCGCATGTAATTGTCAGAAACTATTGAATTCAGGACGATTGAAACGCGGCGTTAATATCGTGGAGTGCAGTCGTTTACAGGAAGCGGCCAGCACCGGCAGCTCCACCAATGGCCTGATGTTCCACGCCAGCGTTCCGATCATTTGCAGTGGTCAGACTATTGGGGTGATGAATGTAGCCGCGAAGGAATGGCAGTTCCTTTCTGCCTCCGACCTGCAGTTCATGACCGCCGGTGCCAGGCAGATTGGTGGTGCCTTGGAACGCGCCCGCCTCTATGATCAGGTTCAGGCTTTACAGACCCACCAGGCGAATGAACTCAACATGGCTCGCAAGGTGCAGGTCAGCCTGCTGCCTGGAAAACTCCCCGTGATTCCCGGGTATGATCTGGCAGCATTCTGGAAACCCGCCTACGAAATGTCCGGGGATTATTACAATGTATTTAAATTGCCGGGCGGTCGATGGGGATTTATTGTCGCCGATGTGAGTGACAAGGGTGCACCGGCAGCGCTGTACATGGCGCTGGCCCATGGCTTGATTCGCGAGCGGGCGAAATATGAAACCTCACCGGCGGTTATGCTGTCACAGCTTAACCGGGCATTGGTCGAATTGGATATCAAAACGAATTTTGTCACTTCCTTTTATGGTGTCCTGGACCCGGCTAATTCGATTATAAAATATGCTCTTGCCGGGCATCCCCCGCCTCTCCTGCGCAAAGCTTCCGGCCAGGTGGAAACCCTTGCCGGCAAGGGCGTCGCCTTGGGGATCATCCCGGATGCGCAATACGAGGAAATGGATATTTCCCTGGCGTCCGGTGAAAGTTTGGTCATTTTTACGGATGGGATGACCGATGCCAACAACCCGCGCCGGGAAACGTTTGAATTGTCGCGCCTTAAAAAAGCAGTTAGGTCAGCGCCCACCTCACCCGGCGCATTGCTGGAACACTTAAAAAATTCACTGGGTGATTGGGTGAAAGAAGAGCCGACTTACGACGATATTACGATTCTCGTCATCGGGCGCAAACTGCAATCCCTCTCGAAGCATAGCGGACCCCAAAAAACCTGATTCCCCGAATTTCAATCCCCATCTCATTAAATATAACGACCGCAGGGTTGATTAAATACCCTGCGGTCATTCTATTATTCACGCCGTTGCTTTCAATGATGCTCGTGCTTTTCCGCTTCTTCTGCCTCTGCCTTGGTCTTGTGGATCGTGCCGTCCGGATGGTTCGGCGGTGAATAGACCGTGTACAGCTTCAACTGCTGCTTCCTGGACGTGTTGATCACGTTGTGCCATGTTCCTGCTGGGACGATGACCGCATCGTTTCCGTGAACCAGGTGCTCTTCCTTGCCGTTGAAGACGAACTTTGCCTCGCCCTGCTCGATGCGGAAGAACTGGTCAACGTTCGCGTGCACCTCGTTGCCGATCTCCTCATCCGGCTGCAGGCACATTACCACCAGTTGGGCATGGCTGCCTGTGAATAGTACCTCCCGGAAATAATCGTTCTTCAGGGTTAATTTTTCGATGTTTCCAACGAAACCTGTCATCGCTTTTACCTCCTATGGTTGGTCAGGATAGGGTCAGTCCTTGTGCGCTTAAAAATATTGTAGCACAAACACCACTTGGAGGCGCACATTATCCCTTTAGGGGACGGCGTACGACTAAAACCCTTGATCCTATCTCAACGCCCTATGCCGGATCACATTTTCCTGTTACAAAATCCTTACTGTAAAATCAGTTCCTTATCTCAAACCTCTTCTATTGGGGATCAAGCCAAGACTAATCAGCTTTATTTTTCAATCCCGATTTACGAAACTAATGCTGGCGCAGGAATTTCAACGGTTTCTTCACATGCTTGGTAATTCCGCCTGCTGGTACCACGCTGATTGAGCCATCGATTTCAAGCACCGCCATGTCCACCTTTTTGATCTCATCCACGCCGTGTTCACGTAAGGCTGCCTGCAGGGATTCCTTGTCGATTCCCTCCTTGCGCATGTGCTCCCGGATCACTTCGCCGTGTAATACCAGCAGGGTGGGGGTGCCCTCCACCAGGTGGCGCAGGCGTGGCCAGTCCAGGGTCAGACGGGCGATCACTGCGTTTACCAGCAGCAGCATCAATGCTGCCAGGATTCCCCCCGTCAGGCTGGTATCTGGACCCACCATGGCATTTTGAACCGCGTTGGCGATCAGCAACAGGACCACCAGGTCGAAAACCGTCATTTGCCCCACCTCGCGCTTTCCCGACAGGCGCAGACCCGCTAGGACGACAATATAAATGATCAGCGTTCGGACGGCAATACCAATTGCAGAACCCAGACTCAAATTAAACATATCATTACCCTCTGTTTCTTTTGAATTTTCCGAAGCATGCTTCATTCCTTTGTCGAATTAATCGCCATTATCGCGCTTTTTTTCACTGATAATATGAGCATCAAATTAAGGTCGTCACCCTTTTTTCCTTCGCTGCTCTAATATTATTTTTCTCGTTCCGATACACTGCTTCGAAACATTTTGTTTCGTAGTAGAGACTTTGCGAATTCGTCTGGATGCATTTTCGGGATGCACCCTTTAGGGTCAGTCGTTAATTTTCTCGTTCCTGTGTTCTGCGCAAAATCGGTTTTTCCTCATTGACAATCCAGAACAACCGTTCTATTATTGTAATGGCAAAATCTTTAGCTTGTAATGATTATGGCCTTTCTGTACCTTAAAATCCGCATATTGTTTATTCGTTCCTCGAAAATTAATTAATTTACACGCGAATTTGCCTTGATCGCAACTGAGTCCGGTAAGGTTTATTCGTTTTGGGTTCGTTTTGCGAAACGAGTTCGTCATCCTGGTATAAGAATATGAAAGGACAACGAAATGTATTCGTTCCTCACTCGTTCCTAAGGAATGTTGCGCGGATACGGCTTCCAGCCGCAATCCGCTACGCTACAGACAAGAGCCATTGTCGCTGTGCCAATTTCACCTCTTCGGGTTACACAAACTTCGCCGACAACTTGCAGGGGCATGATATTTTACCCCCGCCTTTTGGGGGCATCGTGCCCTTGAAGGAATTTGTGCTTGGCTTCGGAACTACATCGTGTTCTTCCAAAGATCAAAAACCTTCTTGTAATGGATTTGTTCCTCAGGATCAATACCGATATCAATTCACCTTGTCGATTTTTGTTACACATTTATATGAAGGAACCCTCGAGGTGAATCGACTTTTCGGAGGAAAATATTTGTTCCTCTTCGCGCAACCCACCGCTCGCGTGCGCGCCAAGGCGGCTTCCAGCCGCCATTGGCCCAATTGACGACACGAGTCGTCGATGGTGCAGCGGGGCGGTTTTCGCGTAGGGGCGGATATCATCCCCTGTCTCAGGGGACGGCGTCCGCCCGCAGCCAAGGAGTGACTTGAGTATGATAAACTTGGCTTCTGCAACCATCCCCGTTAGGAGCATTCCTCTATCATGTGTGGCATTTTTGGCATTGTGACCCAAGACGAACAACCCCTCGGCCCCATCCTCATCGAAGCTGCCCGTCGCCTCACCTATCGCGGCTACGACTCGGTCGGCGCCGCCACACTCAACGGTTCCAAAATTGACCTGCGCAAGGATACCGGACGAGTGGAGGATGTCGCCGCCAAATATAACTTCAGCGAGATGACTGGTCAGCGCGGCATGACCCAGTTGCGCTGGGCCACCTTTGGCGAACCCTCCCAGGTCAACTCCCAGCCCCATCTTGATTCGGATGGCGACATGGTCGGGGCGCATAACGGCAACGTGGTTAATAACGTCGAGTTGCGCCAGCAGTTCATCGCCGAGGGTCTCAACGTTCGCTCTCAAAATGACGGCGAGTCCTGCGTCCACGCTGTGGAACGCTACATCAACAAGGGGTACGACTTCATCGATGCCATCCGCCTGGCATACGGTGACCTGCAGGGCGATTACGCCTTCGTTATCGGGCGCATCAACGATGACAAGCTTTACGCAATCAAGAAAGGGTCGGGCCTCGTCGTTGGCATCGGGGATGGCTTCACCTGTCTCTCTTCGGACCTGCCGTCCATTCTCCCGCTCACCCGTGAGATTGTTCGCATCCAGGATGGGGAGATCATCACCCTCTGCTCTGACCGGATCGAGCTGCGCTCCGTGAAGGACGGCAGCCTGATCACGCGTGACCCGGAAACGGTCACCGAGTCAATGGACGCTGTTCAGAAAGGCGGGTACCCCCACTTCATGTTGAAGGAGATTCACGAACAGGCCCAGGTGGCGCGTGAGCTCCTTCATCTTCTGGACGGCAGCCCCGATGTCAAGGCGGTCCTTGAAAAGATGCGCACTGCTCGCCAGTTGTATTTCGTCGGCTGCGGCACCAGTTATCACGCCTGCCTGGCGGGCGCGGTCTATTTTGCCCGTATCGCCGGGCGCGCTGCCATCCCGGTTTTGGCTCCCCAGTTCGTTCCGCAGTATGCCCCCGCGGTCAACTACGAGGACGTGGGCCTGTTCGTGAGTCAAAGCGGCGAGACCAAGGATGTTCTCAATGCCCTCCACTCCGCCGAAGATAGAGGCATGACCGCCTTTGGTCTGGCGAATGTGATTGGTTCCACCCTCACCAAGGCCACCGCCTGCACCCTGCCTTTATGCTGTGGTTATGAAATTTCGGTCCCGGCCACCAAGACCTTTACCAATCAGGTGGTCACCTTCCTGTACCTGGCCTATCGCATGGCTGGACGCGACACTTCAGAACTGGCGGTCATCCCCGCATTAATGGAAAAAACCCTTGAGATGGTCGCTCCCCAGGTTGCGGATCTTGCCCCAGTCGTTAACGCGTGGAACGACCTCTATTGCCTTGGCTACGGCGCTACCTATGCCATTGCCCTCGAAGGTGCGCTGAAACTCAAGGAGATAACCTATGCCCACTGTGAGGGCATGCTCTCCACCGAGTTCAAGCACGGACCTCTCTCCGCGGTGACGAATGGGTTTCCGGTCCTCTTCGTTGCCGGACCGCTGGACGTCTCCCTCATCGTCAGTGGTATCAACGAAGTGACCTGCCGGGGGGCGCGCGCCATAGCCATCGGTGAAGAGGACCCTCGTCTGCGGTCGAATGCCACCGACCTTATCGTCCTCCCGAAATCCACTCCCGAGATCGCCTCCCTGCTGGCAGTGCTGCCATTGCAACTTCTCTCCTACCAAATGAGCATCATGCGCGGCTATGACCCGGATTTCCCGCGCAACCTGTCCAAGACCCTCACGGTGGATTAACCGATGTTCGATTTTGGGGTCAATGAGCTTGCCATTATTTGCTGTCTTAGTACGGTGCTGGTTCTTCTTCCCCTGGCGATCGTCCTGGCAGGCCGGCGTCGCAAGTAGGTTCTTGGTTTGGTCACGCCTCATTTGTGACTTGGCGTGAAATGGTTTGCCTGAAGGGTTGCTGACCAGTTAACTGCAGAACTCCTTCGCAGTCGCCAGGTAAATATCCGCACACGTCCTGACGCTAGCAAGGTCCACCCATTCTACGTCGGCATGTGCTCCGCTGCCGGATGGACCCAGCAGCACGGATGGGGTTCCCGCCTCCGATAACAGGGCAGCGTCCGTCCAGAACGGTACCCCGGCGATCAGGAGGGGGTGATTCAATATTTTCCCGGCTGCTGCCTGCACCGCTTTTACAATTCCGACCTCTTCGGACGTCTCCAGCGGGGATCGGTCGATGCCTCGCCGTACCACTGCCCTGAAGGAGGCGTCTTTGTTATGGATTTTATCGATGATGGCTTGCACTTCCCCTTCCACCTGGCTCGGGGTTTCTCCAGGCAGCGTCCGCCTTTCGATCGAGAGCAGGCATCGATCCGGGTAGGTGGATGGTTCCTTGCCGCCGCTGATCAGCGAAGCATGCACCGAACCGCTGCCCAGGAGAGGGTGGCTGGGATTGGAGCGCAGGGCTAGATCGAGCTTATCCAACGCAACCAGCACTTTCCCCATTTTAACGATGGCGTCAATTCCTAAATCAGGCCGAGAGCCGTGCGCCGCCCTTCCCTGCGTCTCTACTTCGAACCAGGCAAATCCCTTGTGCGTCAGGATCAGTTGGAGTTCGGTGAATTCGGACACGATCGCCCCGTCCGTATGGAAGCGTGTTGCCAGTTGCTGGGTGCCCAGGCTTGAGAATTCCTCGTCGACGACCGCGGTGAAAATCACATCCCCGCGCAGGTGCTCTTTCTGCGCTGCTGCCATCGCAACCATGCAGGCAGCCAGCCCACCCTTCATGTCGTACGCGCCCCTTCCGTATAGTCGTCCATTCTTAATGGTCGGTTGATGAGGGTTCTCCATTCCACCAGCGCCCACCGTGTCCATGTGACCGTTGAACAGCAGGGTTTTCCCTCCTCCCGTACCGTGTGCTATTGCCACCACGTTGGGGCGCCCGGAGATTGGTTCGATTAATTGCACTTTCAGGCCGGCAGTTTCCAGCCAATGGGCAATGTAATGTGCGATTTTGGTTTCACCTGCCGCGCCGGCGATAAGGTCTGGGTTGACTGAATCAATGGCAACCAGGTCGCTGAGGATTTGTTCGAGATCGTCCATGATTCGAAGTATATCCGAAAATGACCTCCCTGTAATAAAGGACGGGCGACCGCGGAATAGTTACTGATGATCGGCCGGATGGACTGAATTTTTGCTGGGGTATAATCGCCGCGAAGGAGTACTATGCCATCCATCCTTGACCCCCAAACCCTGTACGTGGACGATTTGCCTACAGTCTGGTCGCCGGTGCAGTGGGAACTGACCGAGGAAGAGCGTATCCAGGCAGTGGAGGAACAGGCTACCGCCAGCCTCCTTTGGAGCATGGACGCCCCCGAAGCCGTCCTGCGCCTCCTGCTTGAAGAGACCGATATCAAACGAATTTTTGAACCACCCGACAGCTACAACCCGGCTGAGCAGGGGGTTTGGGACGAGAAACTCATCACCTTCGGCCCAAAACGACCCATAAAGCTTGAATCAGTGGACCGCACGCCGACTCGCCTTGAGCTGGTTTACGACTTCGCTGAATTGGGAAGGTGGGAATTAATCATTGAGTCTGAAAAAGTGAGCATTGAACGGATTTAAATACTCCAAGGGTTTCCACGAAAATTCATTAATCATCTACTTGACAAATTAGAATAGGAGTGTATAATATAGACAAGTTTATGTTGTAAACCGGTCTATAAAGGATGATGAAAATGCCAGACAATAACAAATCACAACTTCGCACCATTCAATACTTCTATGTGGATGGTTCGTTTGAATTCGGATTCGGTTTGCTTTGCTTGATCTTGTCAGCCTTTTTTTATGCGGATACTCATGTCCATGGGTGGTTATCTGCCGTTGTGGATAGTTCCCTCGTTCTGGTGATAATAGGGGGCGCCTGGGCGGTCAACCGGCTGATAAAATTGCTCAAGGAAAAAGTCACCTGGCCTCGCACCGGGTATGTGGCTTATAACAGCAATAAGGGGAGTAAACGGGGCCTGAAGCCGGTCTTGGCACTGGTGGTTGGCGGCTTGGTGGCAGCCACAGCTAATCTATTCGCCAAAGCTCCGGGTATTCATATAGCGCTTATGCCGCTGCTTTCGGGATTCATTTTTGGGCTCGGAATGGTCGTTTTTGCCTGGCGCACATCCATCCTGCGCTTTTATTTGTTGGCCATCCTGAGCCTCGTGTTGGGAGGTGTCCTGGCTTATAGCAGGATGCAAAATATCGACGCGCTTGCCGTTTATTACCTGGCCTTCGGTTTGGTACTTTTCGCCACGGGCGCATGTGTTCTGAGAGCGTACTTGCGCCAGAACCCAAATTCACCAATGGAAGGATCCGATGAGATCTGATCTTCGTTCCCTGGCGGATGTCAATCGTCTCATCCACGAGCCGTCCCGCAGCGTCATCCTTGCCATTCTGGCCGTGGTGGAGAGTGCTGATTTTCTCTATCTTCAGCGCGAGACCGGTTTAACGAAAGGTAACCTCTCGGTGCATTTATCTAAACTTGAGGAAGCCGGCTTCATAAAAATTGAAAAGACCTATCGTGGTAAGATCCCTTTGACGCTCTGCCGGATAACGGGGGAGGGCCGCAAAGCGTTTGACGACTATCGCTATCAACTCAAACAGTTCGTTGAGAATACCAAGGAGTAGTAAATGTCAGCGGTTGATCTATCCCATATCACCAAATCCTTTGGACCTGTCAAGGCGGTCGACGACGTTTCCTTTAGTGTCGAAAAAGGGGAACTCTTCGGTCTGCTCGGTCCCAATGGCGCCGGGAAGACCACTTCTCTGCGCGTGATGCTCGACATCTTCAAGCCTGAATCCGGTTCGGTCTCACTCCTCGGTGGACCGATGACTGAATCCAAAAAAGACCGCATCGGCTACATGCCCGAAGAGCGCGGGCTTTACCAGGACATCCCGCTCGACCGGTGCCTGGCCTACCTGGGGTCTTTAAAGGGTCTCAGCTCGGCGGAGGTGAAACAACGCTCCGCAACCTACCTCGAGCGCTTCGATTTAACGGCTTACAAGACCAAAAAAGTTAAGGAACTCAGCAAAGGGATGCAGCAAAAGGCCCAGGTCATCGCCACCCTGTTGCACCAGCCTGAATTGTTAATCGTCGACGAACCCTTCGGGGGTCTAGACCCGGTTAACACCCAGATGGTCAAGGACCTGCTGCTCGAACAGCATCAAAAGGGAGTCACCATTATTCTCTGTTCCCACCAGATGCACCAGGTGGAAGAATTATGCGACCGGATCGTGCTCATTGATCATGGCAAAGTCATGCTCTATGGCAACCTGCAGGACATTCGTCGTCAGTTTTCTGGGCACTCCGTCACGGTTCGTACCGGCGATAGGATTCCCACCTTGCCAGGTGTCGAGCGTATCGAACCTCTAAACGGGACGGTTAAATTGCATTTATTGCCGGGTACGGCGCCTCAGGAAATTTTACGCGCCCTGGTTGCCGGGAATGTCAATCTTGACCAGTTCGAGATTTCCATGCCAACTTTGGATGAGATCTTTATTCGCGTTGTTCAGGGCAAGGGAGAAGTGGCATGAATAAACTCTGGCTTGTTGCCTGGCATGAATACCAGCGCCATGTTTTCACCCGACGGTTTGTGCTGGTGGGATTATTAAGTGTCCCCCTGGTCATCCTGGTTTTGGTCGGGTTGATCTTCCTGATCTTTTCGTTGGACATCGATACCACTCCATTGGGTTATGTTGATTCCTCTGGCCTGTTGGCCAACCCGGTCGCTGCTCCTGCTCCCGAGTGGCCCGATAAGCCGGTCCCGATGCTTCCCTTTGCGAATGAAGCTGACGCTCGTTCCGCGCTGGAAAGGGGCAGCATCCAGGCTTATTATGTCCTGCCCGTTGATTACTTGTCCACCGGTGGGCTTCGCGTCGTCCATCTGGACTCCCTGAAGGCCTCTCCCCGGGCCCAGTTCTACGATTTCCTGACCGCCAACCTGCTGAGGAGCACAGATCCATCCATTGCCAACCGCCTTGTAAAGGGTGCTGAGATCATCATTCAGTCTCCTGATGGCACCCGCAGCATCTCCAGTAAAAACTGGTTCAATGTGCTTATCCCCATTGTCGCAGGGATAGCGTTCATTATTGCCATGTTTTCCACCGGCGGCTATCTGATGCAGGCGGTCGTCGAGGAGAAGGAAAACCGGACCATGGAAGTGATCATCACTTCTGTCTCTCCGAACCAATTAATCACCGGGAAGATCATCGGGGATACCGCGGTTGGGTTGAGCCAAATTGTTCTTTGGCTGGTTTTCATCGTCGTCCCCATCCTGGTTTTTCGGAATAGCCTCACTTTCCTTCAGGGCATCCAGGTCGGTGTGCAGACTTTGCTCCTGCTGGTCTTCGTGATGTTCCCTGCCTTCATCCTGGTTTCGGCGTTGATGGCAGCCATCGGTGCCACGGTCTCTGAAGCGCGCGAAGGTCAGCAGATGGTCGGCATGATCAGTCTCCCCATTTGGATCCCTTATATGCTGACGTCTTCGTTGATGAGCAATCCCAACTCACCATTGGCGGTTGGACTGAGCCTTTTCCCCTTGACAGCCCCGCTCACGATGCTGATGCGCGATGGCTTGACCATCCTTCCCGCCTGGCAGATTGCTCTTTCATCCGCTATCCTGGTATTGACCGCAGTCGCAGCTATTTGGATGGCTGGGCGCGCCTTCCGCTTGGGGATGCTGCGCTATGGAAAGCGGCTCAAATGGCGCGAAATCTTTGCCCGGCAAAAGGCATAAAGGATCGCGAATAGTTTGGACACTCATGCCATAAACGCAGGTAGCTATCGCCCTTGGTGGTAGATACAAATCTCGGAGAATTAGGCTTCAAGGCTATAAAAGGATTTATTCATGAAAAAGATCTTACTTGTTCTCAAGAATGAAATAATCACGCTGATTAGCCGGCCATCATTTTGGCTGGCGCTGTTTGGCCTTCCATTGGTGGGTGCACTGATCTTTACAGGCGTTGGTGCCATCAATAAAAGCGCCAGCGCCTCGCAAACGGTCACCCAGGTACTGAGTGGTCCCCAGGACACGCGTCCAGAAGGTTACGTGGATCTGAGCGGGATCATCCGCCAGATTCCGGAGAGTGTACCCCCAAATTCATTCATAGCCTTTCTCGACGAGGTTTCCGGTCGCCAGGCTCTGGCTGACGGTGAAATATCGGCCTTATACATCGTACCTGCAGACTTCATCCGGGATGGAAAACTCACGTATATTCGTCCGGACTTAAACCCACTCGCAACAGGCAATGCGCAGTCCGGTTTGTTCACCTGGGTGTTGCAGGTGAACCTCGCAGGGGGGGATAGCCTGTTCGCCAACCTAGTCAGCGGACCGCTAAAGGTGGATGATATTTCACTGGCTGCGGCTTCAGCACCAGATGAAAATAACCCCCTGGCTTTATGGACGCCATACATCATTACTCTCCTTTTCTACATGCTCATCGTCGGTTCGGCTACCCTCCTCCTTAGCAATATTTCCAAGGAGAAGGAAAACCGGGTGATTGAAATGCTGCTTACCTCGGTCACTTCACGCCAGTTGTTAACGGGAAAGATTCTTGGGCTTGGTATCGTTGGCTTGGGGCAAACTCTCTTCTGGTTTGGCACCAGTTATATCCTGTTGAATCTAAGCGGTCGTACGTTCCAGTTGCCCTCTGCCATCCATTTGCCGGTTTCATTTCTTGCCTGGGGGGTGGTTTATTTCCTGCTTGGCTACGGCGTTTACGCCAGCCTGATGTCGGGGTTGGGCGCACTGGCTCCCAATTTACGCGAAGCCTCCCAGGCAACCTTCGTGATCACCCTGCCTCTGATGGTCCCCTTATTCCTCGCCAGCAGCGTCTTCATGCAGGCGCCAAATGGGATGATCGCCATCGTCCTCAGCCTGTTCCCACTGTCAGCGCCGGTCGCGATGATGGCGCGACTATCGGCAGGCGGTGTTGCATGGTGGCAGCCCTGGCTGGCGGTCGCTTTGTTGGCAGGCACCATTGTGCTGATCGTGCGCGCTGTTGCCGGAATGTTCCGCGCCCAGGCTCTTCTATCAGGACAGGGGTTCAAATTTAAAACGTTCTTCCGCGCCTTGGCAGGAAAACTATAAGCCCAATCGCAGGCTGGTTGCGCAGTCTTCACTCTATATAATTCATTGGACTTGGGTTGTAGATGAGGGAATATTCTGCTATGAAGAGAGCATGATTACATTCCCGAAAAATTGAATTTCTTTTTTGGAAGTTGTATACTATTTCTATCCACAGGGAACTTGCCTGGATCCGCTCACCTCGTGGACGATCTCCAGGTAGGAAGAATTCATTAAGTAAATGGGACAATACTGGTAAGTGTAGAGATATGGAAATCTTTTTCCCATATATGAGTCAGGCGAGCCCTCTCATTAAACATCTGTTCAAGGTCAGGAATACTCCCAGTACTTGCGTTGGTATCCCATTTTGCAAAGATAATACCCTCATGGTTCATTAGCTGGTATTTCCCGGAGGTTGATCATGCAGATAAATGTAAAAGTCATTATTTTGCCATTTGTATTACTTTTAGCATTGTCGTGCGTTTTTTTCTCTCAGTCTGGAACGCCGGTAATTGAAGTCACTCCTACTGTTTCGGTGGCACTGCAATCTCCTGAACCCGGTAAAAGCCTTGTCCCAATCACACTCACGGAAACCTCTGTTCCACCAACGAAAACACTTTCTCCAGCCAGCTTGAACTCGACAGGACCTTTTATCATGTTCAAAGGGCAGGGAGGGATATGGATAACCAATCCGGATGGCAGCTTTCCGACCCGGGTTTCGAGCTATGGGATTGAGGGTGATTTGAAAAGTACCATTTCTCCTGGAGGGGATCGCATGGCGCTTGTGGTTCAAAACGATCAGGGATTTGATCTCGTTCTTGTCAGCATTCCAGGCGGGGAGACGCAAACGATAGCCCACTTGCTCAGCATTACACCTGCAGACGAATCCAGCGACCCTGCCAGCCAAAAAGCGATCGCCTCATATGCGATCAGGAGCGGCAACAATGTAGCCTGGCAGCCGGGTAATGGGACACTGCTGGCATTTATCGGTGCGATAAATGGTCCCACCTCGGACTTATACATGTTCGATACGGTGACGAAGACAACCACGCAACTGACCAGTGGTCCGTCACAGGCGATCTCACCCTACTGGTCCCCCGATGGGCAGTATATCCTAAATTTTGGTGTCAGTTGGGTGCCGCCTTTCGGTGGCGCCATAGGCATCCCAACCCAGCTGGATGGTGCCTGGGCGGTCCGTGTATCCGATGGAAAGATCATTACATTACCAAAGCCGAATAGTATCAACCCCCATTTTGTCGGTTGGCAGGATGACTCTCACTATATAACTTATGACACAAACGATGAATGTTCCTCCATAAACCTTCGCAGTGTCGACATCGCCACGGGGGACACTAGGCTTATTATGGACTATAGCTTTTATACCTTTATCGCCCAATCCCCCGAGAATGGAGCCCTCCTTTTTTCCAGCGCGGCGGGATGCTCAACATCCTTGGGCGAAGGGGTTTTCCTCCTCCTTCCCGGTCAACCCACCCCGATCAAGCTGATCGATAATCGCGCCTGGGAGATTGATTGGCTGCCGGAAAGCAAGCTCTTCAATGCATACCCCGAAGCGCTCTTCTCATCGGACGGAAACACTCGCTATGATCCGCCGGTATACGATAAATCCTATCACCCGGCTGTATCTAAAGAAGGATATCAAGCCTGGCAGGTTATTGAAAATTATCAAGGTCGGGTTATGGTCAAGATTCCAGGTGGTGACTGGCAAACCATCTTGAACGGAATCGTCAACCAGATTATCTGGGACCCCATTGAAGGGAAAACTGTTTTAATGGCAATGGAGGATGGGTCCTTGTACGCTGCCTCTTTTCCCAATCTTACACCGCGATTAATGGGCAATTTGGGCAATGTTGATCAGGCCATTTGGCTGCCATAGGATTGCCGATCTGGCCGAAGATTCCTGAGGAGGAATGGGTTCAGTGCGATTATTTTCAGGAGAAACTTAACACTTGGAAACGTGCTTTTCTTTGAGCAAATAATTCCTTGAATGCATGTCAGGAAAATGTTTCTCATGAAATTCTTTATGTACTGATATCATATTTATCCAGGCTTACCATAGCCACCTGACAAAAAAAAGAAACGACCATTGCTCAGGTCGTTTCTTTTGGGTTAATTTAATCAACCTTTCAGAGGATCATTTGGACAATTTAAGGTTCATCCGGTAATTAGTCGGGTCCTGGCTGGTCCAGGAGATGTCATCCCCGTAGGTTATTTTGTATCCTTCTGCATAAACAACAATGGTATAGCCGACATTCAATGCCAGTTTATCGGGCAGGGTATAGTTTCCTTGATTGTCAGCTTTGGCATATGTGAAAATATCAGCATTGGCGAATCCATCGTTGTTCCACTTATCGAAATTGATGCCCGGGCTGAGTACATATATTTCAGCACCTGGCAAGGGATTCAAGCTGTCTGCATCCAGGACCTGACCGGAAACTGTTACCACTCCCTCACTGGTTGGCGGGAGTGCACCGTTCGATTCCCCGCCCACCGCAACATCCGACTGTGTCATCAGGCTGAGGTTGGTACCCGCATACAACTCGATGTGATAGTTGCCTTCCGGCATACCCGACTGGCTGTTAAACAGGCAAGTAAAGGTGTTACCTTGATCACCCGAATTCCAGGAATACTGGCTGCTGTATAATTCTTGGCCGTCCACCGTCCATTTTTCCGCCCACGGTTCCCCGTCTGTCATGCCGCTGAAACTAAATGCAGCTGCCATGGCGGTGGTTCCTGATGGGAACCCGTTCACCGGGTCTTTAACCTGGCAATCCGACCCGCCTGTGGCGGTATACCATGTGATGGGACCGAAGGCTTCGCTGCCACTCCCCGAAGAAGTTGACTGGGATGGTCCTCCATACGGAGTGACGTATGCCTGTCCCATCTGGGCAGCCTTGATCAATGGCAATGCCAGGTTTACCGGGCGGAGACCGTTGATGAACCCGCCGATTGGGATGCAGGTATCCCGCGAGTCCACCACTCCATCCCCGTTCGTGTCCTGGATCACGCGGCAGTCTGTTACGTTTCCGCCGGTTCCCGCAGAAGCGCTGGTCGGAACCCCGACCAGGTACCCTGTGTTGTTGGCTGCCAATCCACCCGAGTTCCCACCAGCTATGGTTGCATCGGTTTTGATCCAGGCGCGATCGCCCAGACCTTCCTCGGACGTGAAACCGGAAACATTGCCGGTTGTGAAGGTGATCGTTTCACCCCCAATGCCGGGGAACCCGAAGATTTTGATATTGTCTCCCACGTGGAGTTGGTCGGAATCCCCCAACGGGACGAAAGGCAGGTTCAGGCTGTTGGGATCTACATCGGTCCCATCCAGGGTCGTGGTGATCTGGATTACTGCTAAATCCAGGTATCCGTCTACCGCCTTGACTTTGGCAAAATATAAAAAGACGGGTGGTTGGTCTTCCTTGTCCATCAGGCCGATTGCCAGCGCATCCGGTTCGCTGCTGGTGTCACCCTGCGAAGCCGGGCTGGCAACGTGCGCATTGGTCAGGATCAATCCGGTCGAGCTGATGATGGTTCCCGACCCGGAATAGATCGGTGTTAGTTTTCCATTCTGTGTTTGAAGGCCATATATTTGAACAGTCGACTTGATTAAGCTGGCTGTACTCGTGGGTTGACCGTTGTTGGTTGATCCCTGGTTTTGGGTGCTGGGTGTTGCCTGTGCCTGGGGTACCTGGGTGGGCACTACTGTCTGAACAACGTTTGGACCACAAGCCAGAACAGCCAGAATCAGCACTGCGAAGGCAAGCCAGATGCGGAAATTAGGTTGAAGTTTCATGTTCGTCTCCCTAAAACTTCAAGCTGCTTAGAAACTGGTGGAAGCGACCCAGGTCAGATTTATATTCATTTTCATCTGCCCAATAGGTGGCTACAATGGCATGATCACCATTTAGAAATATGTAATCTAGGCCCTGGACAATGTTGGGGATTTCATTGTGGGTAAGGTTGGGGTTGGATTCTACATAAACATAGCTGATCTCGTAGGCTGCCCGCCCGCTAATTGTGACCTGTTGCTGTTCGAGCACCCTGAAGGTGTTCAAGGATTGTCCGCGCTGTAAGATTAATGCACTGACCACCTGGTCAACGGTGGCATCCGTTGCAACTGGAATACTTTGGAGGGTGTAGGTGGTGCCAAACCCACTTGAGAGCGGATCGCTGACATGCAGAATTTCATTGTCTTGCGCTTTGGTGGCCAGCCATCCTGCTGGGGTCTGGGCGGATATCCCTGAAGCTGAAAATGGGACGTTTCGGTTCTGCACGCCGTCTTTAATGAGCCAGCCTATCAGGACAGCCACTACAGTTATGAGGATTACAGCCCAATCAGCTAAGCGTTGGAGGGAGGCGTCAGTTTTTGAAGGTAGGGTAGTTGCATTCATGTCAGCCTCCTATTTTTCAGCCAGCACTGTGCGGATATTACGGCGGATGAGCCAAAGGATCATCCCAAGCGTAATGATGGCGATCACCGCTGCCAGGATCAGGCCCAGCCAGGGATTGGTGACAGCCCCCGAGACGCTGATGCCTCTCTGGACGATCAGTCCGCGCAACCAGTTGAAAAGGCCGTTTGCAACCGCTGCGATGGTCAGGCCGGCTGGCAGCCACCACCATGGCTTATGCTCAAATTTGGCACGACCAAGGAAATAACCCGTTATACCGGCGAAACTTGCCTGGGCCAGTGCCACAACCACCATCCGGATCACGCTGGAACCTAGGGCGGCTCCTCCGCTGGCGATCACGAATTGGATGTTCAGGACGGTTGCATAACCCAGCCCGGCTGCGGTTGCATAGATTACGCCGTCGGTGGCTTCGTCAAATTCTGCGGACGAAAAGATCGTATATCGAATCGCGGCATACTTCAGGAACTCCTGGATGAAGCCTATCACGAGGATGCTCCCCAGGATGGTTGCTGCAGTGCTGGTGTTAATCCATTTGGAAACCTGGAAGAAATTGTCGACTAGAGGGATACCCACCGCTGAGGCCAGGATTGCCCCAAGCAGGAATACGCCCAGAACGTACCCCTTGGGTTCCGGCTCAAGCCGATCCTGGATGTAGAAAAATCCCATCCAGATGAACGCTGGGAAGAGTGCAAGGATCACCCCGGCAATAATCAAATTCGTGCCTGCTAAAGCTGGTTTTATGAGTGAGTCTAGTAAATAGACGATTCCGACGAACACAAGCAATCCCACCACGAGCAGTATGGATGACCTCCATGTATGCGGACGTTCACGCGTGGCTGATTGGTAGTGTTTTTCGCAGAACCAGCGGAGACCGATCGTTTTGGAGGCTGGATCTCCGCAAACACAACAGACGTGATCAGGCATGGACTCTCCTCCTTGTGAGAATAAAGATTATTATAGGAAACTATATCATAATTATAGCAGACTAATCTAATTATTGCTATCTATTGAATGCCCTTAATGGATAATTCTGAATTCAGAATTCAGTTTATCGTTGAACTATTCTTGTGAAAACATTCCTCTTGACAAATAGACGTTTATCTATATAATATCAAATAGATGGATATCAATATGAAAACATTCGACCCTGTCTTATTCGCCAAAGCTCTCGCTGATGAGACCCGTCAGAAGATCATGAAGATTTGCTGCTGCAACTGGCTCTCTGTCACCGAGATTGTTGATCGCCTTAATGTCACCCAGCCGACAGTTTCGCATCACCTGTCCATTCTTCGCGAGGCCGGGCTGGTCGAGGTCCGCGAGGAAGGCAAGCAGACCTTCTACAGATTGAACCAAAAACGCATCACCGTTTGTTGCGGGCAGTTATCCGCGAACTTTGTATCCGAAGATGCCCTCGTCAAGAACGTTTCCTAATATCTTTTTTTGATCAGATATATAGACTTTCGTCTATTTGACAAATTCTCAAATCGGAGGAAAATATGACCCAGGATCCCATTACCATCCATGAAAGTGTCCGTGAGCATTATGCAGAGCAGGCTCGTTCTGGCAGTTCCTGCTGTGGCGGGAATAATGATTTGTATCCTGCCAGCCTGCTGACCAGTCTTCCGGATGACGTCACAAATTTCAGTCTGGGCTGCGGCAACCCGCTTACCGAAGCCGCCCTCCAAACCGGCGAGACTGTCCTGGATCTTGGCTCTGGCGGTGGCTTGGATTGTTTCCTGGCTGCACGACAGGTTGGTGAATCCGGTCACGTCATTGGCGTGGATATGACTCCCGAAATGCTCGAACGTGCCCGCCTCGCCGCCTCCCGGCTCGCGATTCAAAACGTTGAGTTTCGTGCTGGCTATCTCGAAAAACTTCCCCTCGAGCCTGCCTCTGTGGACGTGGTCATCTCGAACTGCGTCATCAACCTCTCACCGGATAAACCCCAGGTCTTTCGGGAAATATACCGCACTCTCAAACCGGGCGGGCGTGTTGCGGTCTCGGACATCGTCACCGACGGACCGTTGCCCGAGGAGCTTCGCAAAGATATGGATGCCTGGGGTGCCTGCATTGCCGGTGCATTGGATGTGGGTGAGTACACCACCGGCCTCACCGCTGCGGGTTTCAAGGATGTCAGAGTTCAGCCAAAAGGAGACGCCAGCGAAATGATCGAGTCCGCCGGGTTGAAAGGAAGAATCTTCTCGGCAACGATCACTGCCCGAAAACCTTCATAACATAAAGCTAGTACCTGACATAATAATTGCATCATGAGTGGCGCGCCGCCCCGACTGGCAAAAAAGAGGCCACTTGCGAATGTGGATAGGCTGTTTGGCTTGAACCAATTATCGATCAGCGAAATGGAGTCAATCTCGATGGAAAACGAAAAGTGGGATTTCCAGGAAATCTACGACACCTTTCTGCCGAAAATAAATCGCTATCTGACGCGCCTGGTTGGGGAGGGGGATGCCGAAGACCTTACCCAGGAAGTCTTCATAAAGGTAAATAAGGCTCTTGGCAGGTTCAGGGGGGAATCCAAAATATCCACCTGGTTGTATCGGATCGCAACCAATGTCGCACTGGATAAATTTCGCAGCCCATCTCAAAAAATGATGGTTGAAAACTGTTCGTGGGATTCAGACTTGGAAGACAATGGAACAAAAATTATGGAGCTAAATACCTGGACGGCTGAGAAGGTCCCCCAGGTGGAACACCAGGTATTCCGCAAGGAAATGAATGACTGCATTCATGGTTTTATCGACAGCCTCCCCACTGACTTTCGCGTTGTTCTTCTACTCAGCGAATTCGAAGGATTTAAAAACAGCGAGATCGCCAGTATTTTAAATGTCTCCCTTGGCATAGTAAAGATTAGGTTGCACCGGGCTCGCGAAATATTGAAAGGGAAATTCGAGCAAAATTGTGACTCCTATTGGATCGAGGAAAACGAGTTCCTTCCCGAGTTAAAGAACAATTGATTTACGGAACGCCCCGTAGTTTCGGAGGAGGGAAATCCATAAGCAACTTTGCGGGACGTTTTCATTTAATTCAATGTATCTAAATTAGTAATATTACGTCTCTAAGGGTGGAAAGGAGACAAAATATTATGGAACTGGAAAACAGGATAAAAGCTTTGATCGCTGTAGGCGCATCCGTCACGGCTAATTGCCAGCCGTGTCTGCAATCCGCTGCCCGGATGGCTCTCGAAAGCGGAGCGGACGTGTCGGAGATCGCCATCGCCATCGAGGTCGGGAAAAAGGTTCGATCAGGGGCAGCCTCCCGGATGGATCAATATATCTCCGACCCTAACGAAGCAGTCCAAACGGGTGGTTTTGCTGGCAATGGGGGGTGTGGATGCGCATCCCTCGAAAAAACAATGGAGGCAAGTAAAGATGGATAACATGAAGGTTTTGGACCGCAGATATGGAACAATTGCCTGGGGGTTGCTGGCCGTTCTTTGGGGGGTGACCATTCTTTTCGATTTCATCCCCTTTGGTGTCGGACTCCTGGGGACCGGCTTGATTTTGCTCGGAGTGAATATTGTTCGCTCCATTTACGACCTTCCCACTCGCACCGATAACACGATTTTCGGGATACTTATGTTCGCCTGGGGTGGACTCGAGCTCGCTCGTCCGATCCTGCGCATCCTCTTCAAGTCTGCTGATCTGGACTGGGTGATCTTCGCAATTCTGTTGATCGGGCTGGGATTGACATTGTTCATCCGTGGACTTTTTCTTTCTCGCAACACGCCGCGCGAAGCAGTCGTTAATGCACCCAAGGAGAATTAATATGAGTCTTGAAAATGGCAGGGATATAGCCAGGGGGATTTTGATCCTCGGCTTCGCAGCCGTTGCCTGGTGGAGCAGTCGCACCATCGGGCTTGCGCTGGTGGTTTTCATGGGTGTGATGATCCTGCAGAGTGCCTTCACAGATTGGTGCCCCGCAGACTTGGTCCTGCGCCCATTGGGCTTAAAAAAGAAATTGGATGGCAAAGGACTTAAAACCTGACTTGATAACTCTTGAACAGCGAAATCCACAGTTTTAAATAATTGAGCCTCCAGTTTCGGAGACTCAATTATTTAGAATTAAGTCGAAAGAAAGCTCGCGAAGAACCTGATCCTATTGCCCCGGTACCAAGCTATCCTTACCTTTTTATGGAAATGATATCGATTCAGTACAGAAGTCATATTGTCTTTGGGGGGGACTTTGTTATACAATGGTTTTGAATAAATCCATTGATATTATTGAAAACAAGGAGGACACCACCAACGAAAATCAAAACCTTTTCGCCAAAGGTATAAATTCCGTTTAATTACACAATCAAATAGAGGAGAATGTCATGAAGCAAACCATGCCCAGGCTTTTTGTCTTTGCGATAATTCTCGCGTTCATTGTAATTTTTCTGCCGGCACAGGCTCCATTTGTTCTTGCCGCCCCAGGTTCAAGGCCTTCATAATAATAAAAGCGGAGCCGCAAGGCTCCGCTTTTATTATTTATTGCCAACTTTATTATATGTCTGCCGGGAAGAAGCATAACCCCGCCGTACCCGGTCCGCTGTGGACCGCCAGGGCAGGGGATAGCTCACCGATGAAGGATTCAACCACGTCCACTTTGCTTTCCACGATTTGTTTGAGTCTTTCCACTTCCTGTTTCGCCCCGGCGTGTACGTACGCAATATGTGCCTTGCTTTTTCCGAGGGTTTCTTCTACTTTATCGGCAATAGCCTGGTACGCATGTCCTCGGCCGCGCGCCACCCCCAAAGGTACGATATCACCGTCTGCCATCCCGATCAGCGGCTTGATATTGAGCAGGCTGCCCACCAGGTTCGTGGCTTTCCCGATGCGACCGCCCATATAAAGATACTTGAGCGTATCCGCAGTCTGGATCATGTGCGTCACCGGCACCATCCGTTTCACCTTCGAAACAACCTCGTCCAACCCCAGCCCTGCCAGCGCAGCCCGCGCTGCCTCGATCGCCATCCATCCCTGGCACAGTGAGACGTTACGGGTATCGATCACTTCTACCTGCACCCCGGGGTCCTTCTCTTTGATCATGGATTGGGCCAGCATGGCTGCCTGGTAGGCACCGCTGCCTTTCGAGGTCATGTGGATGCTGACAATTTCGTCGTGGCCCTCTTCCACCAGAGATTCGTAAGCCTCGAAATAATCGCCGGGACCGGGGCTTGCAGTTGTTGGCAGGACTCGTGCCGTGATTAACCATTTCAGAAATTCTTCCCGCTGGATGGTCACCAGGTCGCGCAGCACCTCCTGCCCGCGGTGGATGTAATAAGCCACCGTGCGGATTTTCAACTCTTTCAATATCGGTTCGGGGATGCTGGCTGTGCTGTCGGTTAGGATCGCCACTTCCTTGCCCATGTTACACTCCTGGCTTGGAAATAATTCTCTTGCCACCCATATTTTACGCTTAATTTAAGTGATTTCAATATGGATTTTTATACCATAATGCATTTGGACTTCTGGGTCTACCCGTTGTTCTATTTAGGGGATCTTGATTTTGATTGTCGACCACGCACTTTCGCAGTGTCTCGCAATTATTTCATCCTGGGAATATCGAAAAGTTGTTTGGATATTGGGATATTTGAATGAGAAACCTGTCTTTTGGATATTTGTAAGGAAATTCTAATTTCCTTCTCATTGACATTTCGCAATGAACAGGATAACATAAACATACCGACTGGTCGGTATGTTTTATTGATAAGGAGAGATCCATGCCACAACAACGCAGTGAAGAGACGCGTGCCCGTATTCTGGATGCTGCTGTCCGGCGGTTTGCCATCGCCGGGTACGATGCCGCCAGTGTGGATGATATTTGCGCAGATGCGGGGGTTAGCAAGGGCGCATTTTACCATCATTATCCGACCAAGCAGGCTATCTTCCTGGCTTTGATGCAAGGCTGGCTGGGGATGATCGATATTGGCATGGGAGCCGCCCGCAAAGACACTGTACCCGAGACCCTGGTGCACATGACGAACCTCTTGCCGGGAGTTTTCGCCGCCGCTGAAGATCGCCTGCCCATGTTCCTGGAATTTTGGTTGCAGGCCAGCCGTGACGAGAAGGTCTGGAAGGCGGTGATCGCCCCCTATCGCCATTATCAGGAGCTCTTCTCCAACCTTGTTGCAGATGGCATTGCTGAAGGATCCCTTAAATCGGTCGACTCGCAGGTGGCTGCCCAGGTTATCGTTTCCCTCGCAGTGGGCTTGGTGCTGCAGGGTGTGCTCGATCCCCATGGTGCGGACTGGGAAAAGACGGCTCGTGAAAGTATGCAAATCTTGATGAAGGGGTTGGCGAAGTAGGAACGGAGGTTTCTATGATTTTGGTTACTGGGGCAACCGGTCATATCGGCAATGTTCTAATTCGAAAATTGTTGGCGCAGGGTGAAAAGGTCCGCGCCCTCATTTGGCGCGATGAAGACACCACCCCCATCAAAGACTTGGAGATCGAGCGGGTGGAGGGGGATGTTCTCGACGCGGGCTCCCTCGATGTTGCTATGCATGGCGTGGATTCGGTCTATCATCTTGCGGGCATTATATCCATCATGCCCGGGAAGAATCCTTTTGTATGGAATGTTAACGTTGATGGGACGCGCAATGTGGTCGAGGCTGCTCGCCGCGCTCGGGTCAGGCGCGTGGTTTATACCAGTTCCATCCATGCCATCGCACGCGCTCCAACCGGTGTCGCCATGGATGAATCGCTGGGGTTTGATCAGGAAAACCCTTATGGTGAGTACGACCGGTCGAAGGCAGCCGCCAGCCTTGCAGTCCAGGAGGCTGTCTCAGAGGGTCTCGACGCGGTCATTGTTTGCCCCACGGGTGTAATCGGACCATACGATTTTCGTGGTTCTGAACTGGGTGAGGTCATTCGCAGTGCCTCCGAAGCTCGCACCATGTTCTTCGTGGAAGGTGCCTACGATTTCGTGGATGTGCGCGACGTCGCCGAAGGCATGATTGCTGCTCAAGCCCGCGGGCGCAGGGGTGAGAGTTACATCCTGGGTGGGAACAAGATTTCCGTGCGCTACATGCTGGAAACCGTGCGCGAGGTGACTGGCAGGGCTTTTGCCAGCATCAAGATCCCATTTTCGCTTGCCGAGTTTGCTGCGAAGTTTACACCGTGGTACTACCAAAAAACCCGGTCAAAACCCCGCTTTACTCCCTACTCGCTTGAAGTGTTGCAAAGCAACTCGAATATCAGCCATGCCAAGGCAGCCAGGGAACTGGGGTTTAACCCCCGCCCCGCAATCGAGACGATTGCTGATACCGTGCGCTGGTTCTTCGAGAATCGCAAGGTTCGGGGGGAGGCTTGATCAAAATGGTTGTGAATGAAAACTGGGAAAATAAAACTGCGGTTGTCACGGGGGCTTCTTCCGGTATTGGTGCAGCAACAGCCAAACGCCTCGCCTTTCAGGGGATGCAGGTGGTGCTGGTGGCTCGCCGCCTCGACCGATTGGAAGACCTGGCCGCCGAGATCCGTAAGGGGGGCGGGAATGCTTACCCGGTCACAGCAGATCTTACGCGTGAATCTGACCGGACGCATGTATTCGAGGAAGTCACCGACCGCTTTGGCAAAGTCGATCTCCTGGTCAACAATGCCGGTCTGGGGTGGTATGGGTATGGCACCGATATGCCCTGGAAAACCGCCTGGCAGATCCTGCAGGTAAATGTGGAAGCGGTGGTGCAGTTGACCCTGGAGTTCCTGCGGACAATGCGCGCACGCAACGCCGGGCACATCATCAATGTCGGTTCGATCTCGGGTAGTCTCCCCAGCCAGGGCGTCGCCATTTACGGCGCGACCAAATCCTTTCTGGATAACTTCACCACGGCCCTGTACCGTGAATTGACCGGGACGCATGTTCATGTCAGCGTGGTGCGAGCCGGGCCGGTGCGAACAGAATTTGGGGAGGCAGCTCTGTCGCAGGAAAATGGTGGCCACATACCCACCGAGCATGTCGGCGTGACCGCGGATTACTTGGCCTGGCGCATTTGGAAGCTGATGCTGCGCCCGCGGCGGGTGATATATGTCCCTGGCTGGCTGCGTGTGGTACCGTGGACCGAACTTGCCTTTGGCTGGATCATCGATCGATTGGGACCTTTGCTTTTAAGGAAGAATAATTCCGAGATATAAAAAATCCCGGCACTATTGTGAACTGCACCCCGAAAAACAGACACTAAAAGAAAGCCCTCAATATCTAAGGAAACTGGCACCTTCGTTCAAAAGGTGTCAGTTTTGATTTTAACTGGATTCGTTCGAAGTTGTAGAA
>Ga0326726_10000203_pt1 | contig 57354 bp, 51 predicted proteins | sample MHFenrmetagenome_2_FD_207603 | JGI IMG/M metagenome (GOLD analysis project Ga0326726, IMG submission 207603) | Lab enriched peat soil microbial communities from Michigan Hollow, Ithaca, NY, United States - MHF15MN | ecosystem: Environmental > Terrestrial > Soil > Wetlands > Peat | place: USA... | reverse complement strand
AATTATTCAACAAATGGGGCATTCCTGTGCCCAATTATGTTGTGATCATGGACCCTAATCGTCTTTCACAGCTTGGCGAAGCTAATAAATGGCTGCGAGAATCAAAACTGGTCGTCAAAGCCCACGAGGCTATCGGCGGCCGTTGGAAGCTCGGCCTGGTTAAAATCGGACTCAACCTCGACGAAGCGATTGAAGCTTCGAAGGAGATGATCGGTACCAAAATAGGCACTGCTGAAGTGCGCCAGGTTATCGTCGCCGAAATGCTCGAGCACGATGAAGAGTATTATTTTTCCATCATCGGCAACAAGGACGGTTCCGAACTGCTCCTGTCAAGGAAAGGTGGCGTCGACATCGAAGAGAACTGGGACACGGTCAAACGTCTCTTCATTCCTCTTGATGAGAACCCATCCATCGAACGTCTGACTGAAGTGGCAACCGAAGCTGGTTTCGAAGGCGAGATCGCCGAACGCGTGGGCAAAATCGCCTCGCGCCTCATTCTCTGTTTTGACAACGAGGATGCTCAGTCGATCGAAATCAACCCGCTGGTCATCCGCAAGAGCGACATGCGCTTCGCGGCCCTCGATGCGGTGATGAACGTGGACTGGGATGCCCGGTTCCGTCATGCAGACTGGGACTTCAAACCTGTTTCAGAGATCGGTCGTCCGTTCACCGAGGCCGAACAGCAGATCATGGATATCGACTCCAGGATCAAGGGCTCGGTAAAGTTCGTCGAAGTTCCTGGCGGGGATGTCGCCCTTCTGACAGCAGGCGGCGGTGCATCGGTTTTCTACGCTGACGCCGTTGTGGCCAGGGGCGGAACCATTGCAAACTATGCGGAATATTCAGGCGATCCTGCCGACTGGGCAGTGGAAGCGTTGACCGAAACCATCTGCAAGCTGCCCAACATCAAGCACATCATCGTCGGGGGCGCCATCGCCAACTTCACCGACGTACGTGCAACCTTCAGCGGCATTATCAATGGTTTCCGCGACAGCAAGTCAAAGGGGTACCTCGAAAATGTCAAGATCTGGGTGCGCAGGGGTGGACCGAACGAAGCACAGGGCCTCGCCGCAATCAGGAAGCTGCAGGAAGAAGGGTTCGATATCCACGTCTATGACCGCAGCATGCCAATGACCGATATAGTCGATCTGGCTATGAAGTCTTGAGGACTTCTCCCGCATCGCCTTTTAATTCAAGAATATAGCAAATCACTAAACTGATTGAACCGTGAGCATTCTCGCTAATAAAGATACTCGGGCGGTCATCATAGGCGGCGTAGCTGGTGTCAATGCGGCAAAACGCATGGCCCAGTTCGACTTCCTGATCAACCGTCCGCTGACCATTCAGGCGTTCGTCTATCCGCCTGAGGCCGGCCAGCAGAAAGAAATTTTCCGCGGTGGTGAACTGAAGAACGTTACCGTATACTCCGCGCTGGCTCCTGCACTGCAGGAAAACCCGGGGATTAACACCGCCCTGATTTACATTGGTGCAGCCAGGGGTTTCCAGGCCGCCAAAGAGGCGATCGAAGCCCCCAACATCAAGCTGATCTCCATGATCACCGAAGGCATTCCGGAAAAGGATGCTAAACGCCTGAAAAAGCTTGCAGACGCGCATGGCAAGATTTTCAACGGTCCGTCCTCGATCGGCATCATGTCTGCAGGCGAGTGTCGCCTCGGAGTGATCGGCGGCGAGTTCAAGAACCTGAAGCTCTGCAATCTTTACAGGGCAGGCTCCTTCGGTGTCCTGACCAAGTCCGGTGGTCTTTCCAATGAGGCCATGTGGCTTTGCGCCCAGAATGGAAACGGCATCACCTCGGCTGTAGCCATTGGTGGTGACGCTTATCCCGGCACTGATTTTGTGACCTACCTCGAAATGTTCGAGAACGATCCTGAGACCAAAGCCGTCGTCATGGTCGGCGAGGTTGGCGGAAGCCTCGAAGAGGAGGCCGCGGAATGGCTTGCCGCCCAGAAACGTCGCATCAGGCTGATCGCTGCGATTGGCGGAACCTGCCAGGAGGTTCTTCCCCAGGGTATGAAATTCGGCCACGCCGGCGCCAAGGAAGGCAAGAAAGGCGCAGGTTCTGCTCGTTCCAAAATGAATGCCCTTCGCGAAGCCGGCGCACTGGTGCCTGACACCTTCGGCGGCCTGAGCAAAGCGATCAAGCAGGTCTACCAGGAACTGCTCGCCAGCGGCGATATCAAGCCGGAACCGGAGATCGACGAAGCGGTGCTTCCTCAGCTGCCGCCGAGCGTTCAGGAGGTCATGAAGCAGGGCGAAGTGGTCGTCGAACCGCTCATCCGCACTACCATATCCGACGATCGCGGCGAAGAACCGCGTTACAGCGGCTATGCGGCTTCCGAGCTTTGCGAGAAAGGCTACGGCATCGAGGATGTCATCAGCCTGCTCTGGAACAAGAAGCTTCCGACGCGCGAAGAGTCCGAGATCATCAAGCGCATCGTAATGATCTCCGCTGACCACGGACCGGCTGTATCGGGCGCCTTCGGCTCGATTATCGCTGCCTGTGCAGGCATCGATATGCCACAGGCAGTATCGGCTGGCATGACCATGATCGGTCCCCGCTTCGGTGGCGCCGTGACCAACGCCGGTAAATACTTCAGGATGGGCGTCAAGGATTTCCCGAACGACATTCCCGGCTTCCTGTCATGGATGAAGGATAACGTCGGCCCGGTTCCCGGCATCGGCCACAGGGTCAAGAGCCTCAAGAACCCGGACAAGCGTGTCAGTTACCTGGTCGATTACGTGAAGAACCATACCACGCTGCACACGCCATGCCTCGACTTCGCTCTCGAAGTCCAGAAGATCACGACAGCCAAGAAGGACAACCTGATACTGAACGTCGATGGTACTATCGGCTGTATCCTTATGGACCTGGATTTCCCGGAGCATTCACTCAACGGGTTCTTCGTCCTGGCACGTACGATCGGCATGATCGGCCACTGGATCGACCAGAACAACCAGAACGCACGTCTGATAAGGCTTTACGACTACCTGATCAACTATGCGGTCAAGCCGGAACGCCCGGTTCCCGAGAAGAAGTAAGAGAGGGGAACAGTTTCGAACCAGAAAACGCAAAAAGCAGGCCGACCGCCTGCTTTTTGCGTTTCTCACTTACGCCCGAGGACCATAAGAATGATACGAAAGGGTTATCCTCACATGCCTGGTATGCGGGGAATACGACCCATTTTGGTCAGCTTGTAATAATGTCCCCACCCCTTTTTCAACCAATGTCCCACGATGGGCATCGGAATGAACAGCTGATTACGGTTGTCCCTGTAAACGAATCCGGCTCCATCACCGGTATCCATGACACAGAGAACGTTCAGGTGCTCGCGGTAACCCTTCAGATTTCCATGCTTGCCAAAATGCTCGACGGCGCAGTTACCGGCTGCACATCCGGCCATCAATTCGGCGATGTGCCCCTGCTTCGCTTTCCAGTCCGGCCCTTCGATAGCAGCGGCATCACCGATGGCATACCATCCCGACAAGCCGGACACACGGCAGAAATCGTCGATGAGGATGAATCCAGCTGCGCTCAGCAGAAGGTTTGAAGACTTTACAAGATCGAGCCCTTCGCCAGCAGGAATGAACATCGTAAGATCGCTCTGCACTCTGCTGCCATCTTCGAACTCGATACCATCCTCTTTGAAACAGACTATTTTTCTTCCATAGTGCTTGTTGAAATTTCTTGACTGGAACATCGAATCAATTTTTTTCAGCGCCTTGTCGCCCATCTTCGACCCCGGTATCGCCATTGGCGCAAAGAAGGTCATTTCAAACCTTTCACGGAGGCCCAGCTTTCGGAGCCGATGGTCCAGATTGAAAAAGAGCTCAAACCCTGGTCCACCTCGCACGCCACTCGGGTCTTTGGGATTGCCTCCGAACCCGAAAGCGATCTTTCCATGGCCACGCTCGATCAGGGCATCGATTTTTTCCTTGAGCTGCAGCGACTGTTCAGGAGAACCGCATATCGAAAGGGTGTGTTCGATCCCGTCATGTTTTGTCTTGCCAGAACCGAGCGCCACGACGACTATATCGGTATCGGGCCTGAGACCACCATTTTCGAGTGTGACAGATTTTTTTGCACCGTCGAGAGCCGTTACCCGGTCTATCGTCAACTTGAAGCCATGCCTGCGGGAGATTTTTGAAAGAGGGAGGGCAACATCCTCAAATCGGGCGGTACCGACAGGAATCCAGATCGAGATCGGGTAGATGAACAGGTAGTCCCTTTCGGAAACGAGCTCGACCTCGAATCCCTGCTTTCGAAATGCAATCGCAGCTGCAACCCCGCCGATGCCTCCTCCAAGTATCAACACGTTCTTCACAGGCAATTTCTTATCTGATTTATGATTGATCCTTCAGGTTCCATTAGCCAGAGGTCAATATATGTATCGTTATGGTCATATGCCAATAATTAACAGGTGATCATGAAGCAAAGCCCATTGACGTCAATTGATAAATATGTACCTTGTAAGTAGTACGATCATAATACCCCCGGTACACCCCCTCGTTTGCAACGCAGCCGTTTTCGGCTACCAGTCAGTTTGATTCTTTCAAGTCGTCCATCATATAACGCTATACGGCAGTTTCGCACAGCCCAGACCAGGACATTCATGCAACGATATGCAAACGATCTATCCCTGGTGTTCGAAGGGGCGGCAGGTCAGGGCGTCCAGACCATTACAGCAGCGCTCCTTCCTATCCTCAAAAACAGCGGGTACCATATCTTCTCCTGCACGGAATATATGTCCCGAATTCGGGGGGGCAGTAACACCACTGAAATCCGTATAACCGAAAAACTGCGTCGGGCTTATATCAAAAGTATCGACTTGCTGTTCGCCCTGTCGCCTCATGCTTTCGAGCACTTGCAGGAGCGGATTGACGACAAAACGCTGATATTTGCCGAAAAAGAGAGGTACGGCGATGATTGGGACGATCGGTGCATCGATACACCACTGACAAGGTTTGCCGTCGAGGCCGGAGGTCAGGTTTATTCAAACACGGTGGCCGCAGGAGCGGTACTCGGCATTCTGGGTATTCCTCTTGACCGGTTTGACGGGTACCTTCGTGGACAGTTTGCCGGAAAAGGGGCGCAGGCCGTTGAAAACAATATCAAGGCAGCAACCCTCGGATACGATTTCGGCCACCGGTTGCCAGTAGCGCTGAGCCTTACGATTCCTGCGCCTGCGTTTGATGATGGGCAGGGAAGGCTGCTTCTGGACGGAACGTCGGCTATGGGCATCGGAGCGATCGCTGCCGGATGCAATTTCATCTGCTCATACCCTATGTCTCCTGGTACGGGTGTGCTGACATTCCTGGCAGAAAGATCGAAAACCTTCGGTATCGTGGTCGACCAGGCCGAGGATGAAATTGCTGCGATCAATGCCGGGCTTGGGGCTTCCTATGCCGGAGCAAGAGCCGTCGTGACCACTTCCGGCGGCGGCTTCGACCTGATGCAGGAGGGGATTAGCCTTGCCGGCATGATCGAAACCCCCATCGTCGTTCACATCGGTCAGCGGCCGGGCCCTGCCACCGGCCTTCCGACACGAATGGAGCAGGGTGACCTGGATCTTGCCCTGTATGCAGGCCACGGGGCGTTTGCGAGGGCCATTTTCTCGCCGGGCAGTCTCGAAGAGATGGTCGAATCCATGCAGCTCGCCTTCGACATCGCCCAGCGATTCCAGATCCCAGTTATAATCCTGACGGACCAGTATCTGCTCGATGCTGTTTCAACCATTGAGGCAGGAGCGGAGAAACGCCTGCCCGTTCCGATTTCGATCGTTCAAACGGATGAAAACTACCGACGCTATGTATTCACCGACGACGGCATCAGTCCACGCGGCGTTCCTGGTTTTGGAAACGGGGTCGTTCGGGTCGATTCAGACGAACACGACGAAAGCGGCTTGATAACCGAGAGTTTCGAGATACGTCGCAGGATGGTTGAAAAACGCCTCAAACGGCTGCACTCCCTGAGTGAAGAGGCTCTCCCTCCAACCGTGATTGGCCGGCTCGAAGTGGCTGAAACCATTGTGGTATGCTGGGGCTCGACCAGAGGAGTTGTCGAAGAGGCGCTTGATATTCTCGGAGACAATCGATTTGCCGGAGTTCATTTTTCACAGGTGTTTCCGCTCAACCGTGCAACAATAGTCGGCTTGCTGGGAAACAGAACAATCATTGTGATCGAAAACAATGTTCGCGGCCAGTTTGCAGATCTCCTGACGCGCGAAACCGGACTCGACGTTTCGCACCGGATCCTCAAAGCCACAGGAGAACCTTTCCCGGTCGAAGAGGTTGTGGAAGCCCTAAGGGAGCAAATAAATGGATAATCAGCAAAAACCGTTCGATATGCCGTCGGGTACCGATGTTGCCTGGTGTCCGGGTTGTGGAAACCACATGCTGCTCAAAGCTGTCAAAAGTGCAATCGAAGAGCTCGGTATCGACCGCAAAAACCTTGTCATGGTTTCCGGTATAGGCCAGGCGGCCAAAGCGCCCCAGTACCTGAACGTCAACATGTTTAACGGCCTGCATGGACGTGCGCTCCCTGCGGCGCTCGGTATCAGGCTGTCGAACAGGGAGCTTGTCGTAGTGGTCGAATCCGGAGACGGCGACATGTACGGTGAAGGTGGCAACCATTTTCTGCACGCCGCGCGGAGAAACTACGACGTCACGATTATTGTCCATGACAACATGGTCTATGGCCTCACCAAAGGCCAGGCATCGCCAACATCGCAGCAGTGCATGAAAACGCCGGTGCAGGTGGGTGGAGTTATCCTCGAACCATTCAATCCTCTGGCCGTAGCCCTTGCCCTCGACGCTCCGTTCGTGGCACGCGCAAATGCCGGTGATGTCGAGCAGACCAAATCAGTCATCAAGGATGCGATCAGTTTCAGGGGCTTCGCCCTTGTCGACGTGTTCCAGCCCTGTGTGGTGTTCAACAGGCTGAATACCTACCAGTGGTTCAAGGAAAGCACCTGTTCAATGCCTCCGGACCACGACCCCACGGATCGCATGGCCGCCATGCGCCTTGCCACAGCGCAAGGAAAGTTTCCGCTCGGAGTGTTTTACAGGAATGAAAGTCGAAAGATCTACGAAGATCTTGCCGGCATCAGCGAAAAACCGCTTTACCAGCAGGAACAACCGGCTGAAGAGGCTTTCCGTGAGATGCTCGAAGCGTTCCGATGAAGATCAAGGGAAGCGGTGCACACCCCGGAGAAAGTTTTATTTATTGCTGAGTCAATAATCGCCGGTCATGCTCCGGTTGAAGATATTGGACTGAAGTCCGGGGCAACTGAAAAGGATGTAAGAAAGGAATGTCCGTCGTCCCGACTTGTCGGGACTCCTGAATCCAAGAGCCTGAATTTCGGGGCAACCGAGGAAAGGCCAGAGGCCCCAGGCTGTTTTATTAAAATGCTATAGGGCGTTAGTCTTATATGCTCAGGATTTCCGACATGTCGGGATGATGGACTTTATTGTTTAATGGGCCCTGATATGAACCATTAACATTCAGTAGCGGCTGTCTCAAAAATCAGAATGAGGAAGCTTTTATCGTTAGAACGCGGAAAACGCCGAACTCCTGTTCGACTCATATTCTGCTCAATAGCACAACACTAAAGGTAATGGCACCTCCATTTATAGGGGCGGTTTGCGAACCGCCCTATCGAACAAGGCGAACGAAGCACAGAATTCGAGCCTGGCGTTTACAGGTCTTGTCGACAACTCTTTTGAGTCAGTCTATACGCACAGTTCACGTTCAATCATTCATATTGACCCAGGGTTTAAACCGGGAAGAGAGAAATGCACAAATAAACTTCTCCGGACTTCAGTCCAACATCTTCAGCGAGGTTATGCCATGACCGATACAACCCATGCGTTTGCAGGCGATGAGCCTCCGGAAATCCAGGTTCACACCCATGACCGTTACCACGCGGTAATCGATGCATGCGAACCCTTGCCGCCTCTTGTCACAGCCATCGTGCATCCGGTAGACGGCAGTTCACTGGTAGCAGTTGCAGATGCGGTTATGGAAAACCTCATCACACCAGTGTTGGTTGGTCCGTTTGGCCGTATTAAAGATGCTGCCGACAAGGCTGGAATCGATATCTCGTCATGGAAGATTGTCGATGCCCCCCACAGCCATGCGGCAGCTGCAAAAGCGGTAGAGTTGGCAGCATCAGGCGAAGTGCAGGCCATCATGAAGGGTGCCAGCCATACTGATGAACTGCTCGGTCCCGTCGTAACCTCCGGTTCAGGTTTGTGCACAGGACGGAGACTTTCACACTCCTACGTCATGGATTCGGCGGGTTATCACAAATGGTTCATTGTTACCGACGCCGTTGTGAACATAGCTCCCGACCTTACAGCCAAAGCCGATATCTGTCGTAACGCCGTCGATGTCTGGCGTGTATTGAGTGCGGAAGAGCGCCTGCCGAAGATCGCTGTGCTGGCTGCCGTAGAACTTATCAACCCGAAGATGCAGGCCACTATCGACGCCGCTGCATTGTGCAAAATGGCTGAACGTGGTCAGATCGAAGGCTGCATTATAGATGGCCCACTTGCATTCGACAATGCCATCAGCAGGGAAGCTGCGGAATACAAACACATCATTTCGACAGTCGCCGGAGATCCTGACATTCTTCTGACCCCTGACATCGAATCCGGCAACATCCTCGCCAAGCAACTGACTTTCATCGATCACGCTGACGCGGCAGGCCTTGTCATGGGGGCCAAGGTACCTATCATCCTTACCAGCCGTGCCGACAACCTGCGCACCAGACTGCTTTCATGTGCCCTCGCAGTCCTCGTTGCGCAAGCCCGCCAGGGAGGACGCATAAAATGATGATGTGTATGGTTTATTCCCGTCCGTAGGGGCGGTTCGCGAACCGCCCTTACATATCAGCAGATGGAGGGGTGGGGCGGAGAATCCGCAGGATGTTGTCTCAATATAGTCTTTCCGGGATCCCAGTGCTCCCGGCTGAAGCAAATTGCAGCCTTCTTTTCTGAGACAGAATCTTTTTAGGATTCACAATGCATTGTATGCAGCCACGAAATCAGGTACGAACTTATCGATGCTTCTCCATCCAGCCAATACCGGACGATGATCTTCGTAATCTGACGTCATATCGCCGCTACGTATGGCCGCGCCCATTTCGACATAGTTCCTGACGATCTCCTCAGGCATCCCGGACCGGATCATCCCATCGAACATTTCCTGGTCTGTAAGGTCAGCCCACTTCAAATCAGGTTTGCCGATGGCTGTGCCTAGAATGGTGGCGATCTCATTCGTTGTTTTCTCGTCGCTTACGATATATCTGAATCCTCTTCCAAGGAAGGTAGGTTCCTCAAGTTCCCTTACGGCCTCGTCCACGATATCCTCCGGGTGGACAAGCACCATCAGGGCGTTTTCTCCGTAATTGCCGCTCATGATATTCTGGTGCTTGATCGAGCTGATGCTGTTCAGGAAATTGGTATAGAAGTAGCCGGCACGGAGATGCCGCACATTTACTCCGTGAAGTTCATTTAACGCCTGCTCGACACGGTACAGGCCGCTTACCGGCCCGCATCCATCACGCATGTGAGCCCCGATGCTGCTCAGGTTAACGACATGCTTCACTCCCGAAGCCTTGATAGCGATGACATAATTTTTCCCTATGCTGCCGATGAATCCTTTCCAGTCGTTTACTGCAAAGTAAGGAGGCACCATAGTATAGACCCCATCTGCACCCTTGAATGTTTTGGACAGAAAACCGGGATCAGTAAGGCTCCCGATGGCCGCCCTGGCGCCGATTTCTTCGATCTCTTTCGTCCTTTCGACTTTGCTGCTGATGACCGTGACAGAATGCCTGTCTTTAACGAGCTGAGTGGCAAGAGGTTTGCCTATATGGCCCAATGAACCGGTAATGACGTAGTGCATGGCTGAATAATTTGATGTTTCCGTGCATATACAGATACAACAAAGCAGACCCTTTTCGATAGGGGGTACAACTGGTAAGTACTACGGAATTACAATCGGATCATTATAAATAACCACGCTGTCGGGGTAATGAGTTCCTGAAACCTCGGTTCAGGGCCTGAAGAGGGAAGTGCCGGTGATAGGCTTCATTATCGCTTCAGCATAAAAACAATCAACTGAAGCAGAAAAAGAGATGCTGAAATATTACTCTGTGAATACATCAGGCGCTTGTAAATCATAAGTAATATTTATAGATAGAAAGAAGTAAGACTACTGTGCCGTCTAACATTATTTATGCCTTTATATGAAGGTTTTATAATTGGTTAATCTGATCCATCCATTCTTGATTGATTTGCTGTTACACCCAGTCGGGAACATCTCGGAATAATCGAGTGATTTTTTTTCGCTCGTTTAGCCACAATCATATTCTATCGACACAAACCCAAAACAAAACATATCATGGACAAAGGAAGCTTTTTCAGCAAGCTGTTCGACTTTTCCTTCAAGGAGTTCATCACGCTCAAGATCATCAAGTATCTCTACATAATCGGAATCGCGTTTGCCGGCTTTACCGCCCTTGGCATGATAGGCAGCGGCATCGCTGTAATTCGTGAAGATTTCCTGAGAGGCATTCTGAGCATCCTTCTATCCCCGGTCTTCTTCATCCTCTTGACGCTTGCCGCCAGACTCGTGCTTGAAGCATTGGTAGCAACCTTTCGCATCGCCGAAAACACGACGAAACTGGTTGAAGGGGATCATCGGCTGGATTGATTTATAATTGGTGGGGAACAGGGTGTGCATTGCTAATAATCAAGCACTGATTAATCCGAGACGAGAGGCATAAGTGATATTCAAAACCATTGGCCTGTTCATGGTCACAGCCCTTGCCGAAATAGTGGGTTGTTTTTTGCCATATCTATGGCTCCGCAAGAGCGGATCGGTACTGTTGCTGATTCCAGCGGCTTGCAGTATGGCTTTGTTTGTTTGGCTATTGTCGTTACATCCTGCAGCCAGCGGCAGGGTTTATGCTGCTTATGGCGGAGTCTATGTTTCCACTGCTCTTATCTGGCTCAGATTCGTTGATGGAGTGAAACTGTCGATGCTGGATTGGATGGGTGCCGGTATTGCACTAATAGGCATGTCGATTATTGTGCTGGGTTGGCAAGCCAGACCTTAGCGTGCTGTTTGTTCTGCTTATGATGAGATCAGTCATACATTATGGTTGTCCCAAAATATCGAGGCATGTTAACGGGAGGTTTTTTTGATGGCACGCATTCATAGAGAATATCACAGATCCGATCGAATCGGATGGCTTCGTGCTGCAGTGCTTGGGGCGAATGACGGAACAATCTCGGTGTCGAGCCTTGTCATTGGTGTAGCCGCTGCAGGGGCTTCTCATGGGAGCATTCTTTTGACGGGTGTGGCGGGTCTGGTTGCCGGGGCCATGTCAATGGCGGCGGGGGAGTATGTTTCGGTTCAGTCCCAGGCAGATACGGAAAATGCGGACCTGGAGCGAGAAAAACGTGAGTTGGAGACTGAGCCGGAGCTCGAACTGGATGAGTTGACCTCGATTTATGTAAATCGGGGACTTGATGAACCGCTGGCACGGCAAGTAGCAAAAAAGCTGATGTCGACTGATGCGCTTGGCGCACACGCCCGTGATGAACTTGGTATTACGGAGACATTGCGGGCCCGCCCTATCCAGGCTGCTTTTTCCTCGGCGATCTCATTTATTGTAGGGGCGGTTATTCCAATCGCTGCAGCTTTGTTGGCACCATCAGCTCTGGTTGCCGAAATCACATCTGCGACGGCGCTTATTGCATTACTTGTCCTTGGAGGAATCGCAGCAAATGCAGGCGGCGCTTCAATTGTCAAGGGTGCAATACGAGTAGCCTTCTGGGGTGCGCTCGCAATGGTGATCACTGCCGGCGTTGGCAGGCTTTTCGGAGCTGTTGTGTAGGGCACACTTCCATGTATTTGTTTCAAACCCCTATTGCTGCTTTATCCGCCTTGTAGGCAATGGCGGTTCGCGAACCGCCCCTACATAAGGCCATAAATATGGGTGCAATGTGAATACGGTGATATTTTCCCAAAACGACCAGCGTTCAACTACCTGCCTTGGCTCAGCTTCTGCGAAACAACCGCAACAGCCAGGATAGAGGATTTTGCTTTTCTTTTTGCTTGATCGGGAATCCTGCCCTTGACCATCCGGAAATTCCAGACTGCATACTCACCGCTTTCTTGTATCCATGGCTCGTCAGAACACGAAGCGCCATAAGGCTGCGATTGCCGCTGCGACAGGCGATAATTACCTGACGGGTTGGGGGTATTTCCTTGTACCGTTTTTCAACATCGCGTAAAGGAATCAGCATGATGTCGGGAACATCAAATGATTTGCCTGCAATTTCATAAGGCTCACGGACATCGACAAGCAATGCGCCTTTTTGAATCAAAGCCAGGGCGGCTGCAGGGCTGACTTCACGTTGCTTGCTCATAGTAATTTATTTAGCTGCGTATTCAATCTTTCAGTTTATCTCGTTCAGGTACACGTCTCCTGGTATCTGACGGCTCTATCGCTTTCCATGTCGGAGATTGATCGCTCGCTGTATTCAAAAAGTCCTGTCAGTTTCACTGATCCTGATCAGCCTTGTCTTGATTAGTTTTAGATACCGGTACCCCGTATGGGTATCTATATTACAAATTATCAGGGAAAGTACAACTGATTATCTTCTGTCAGATTGTCTGGCGGTATAGCTGAAGAAAACGGGTCAGAGAAGCTTTTCTCAAATCAGGAAGATGGGGGACTCGATCAATCGCCGGCACTGCATGTGGTCAATGGTGCAACGCGTGCCTTTTCGGGCAAATCAGCGATGGGGATCCAGTGGAGATCAACAGTGCTGGTGCTCAGAATAATTTGCCGGCGATATCTGACATACCTTTAAGGCCTCCGGCTTTTTCGACAGGATTTCCAATCATGGAACCATCTGTGCCTGCTTTTTCAACCATTGCAGGTAACGCTGCTGCAATAGCGGATTCGGCACTTTGTTCCGACAGACCAAGTTGCGATGCAAATCCCTTGACCTTATCGGCGCCAATCATTTCCATGACTGAGCCCGGGGAAATGGCAGCTTTTTCTCCGTTGCCAATCCAGGAGGTTACTGTGTTACCTAGCCCACCTGCCTGCATTTTTGCGAGCAGTGGCCCGAAGTCAAGTTTTCCCTCTGCTCCTCCGAACAAGTTGCCGAGTGCCGACGTTAATTGATCAGTACCAAGGCCTGAGATTGCCGGGTCGCTGCTTTGCTTGATGGCTGAAGCGCCAAGCTGAAGAATGTTGGTGATATCCATGGTTTTGTTCCGTTTTCAGGTTTTCTTCCAGACAGTTAACAACCGTAAAACGGGGGATGAGCCCTCCAAGATCAATGTGCTGGACAGCCAGGAGTATCAACAGGGCAATCATACCTGTTTGTTCCTGTGACGGGTTACATTATTTCGTTGAAATGCGTTTCGCAAGTATATATGGTGACTGGTTATACATATGAGAAAATGGCCTAAATAGTTAGAATTACATAATTTATATTATACAAAAGCCTTAATGATCGACGGTTTATATACACCAGTATATATAAAATGGGCGAGTAGCAACATCAACAAAACGCGCTTATGCGAAGGGTTACAGTATTCAATTTTATGTCGCTGGATGGCTTTTTTGAGGGGCCTGTCAAGGGCGACATCAGTTGGCACATGCATGATGAAGAAGGTCGTGCGTTTTCAGCAGATAAGCTTGCCGAGGGCAATACGTTGCTGTTCGGTCGGGTTACGTATGATATTATGTCAAGTTATTGGCCGTCAGAGGATGCATTAAAAAAAGATCCGGTTGTAGCCGAAAGCATGAACAGAGCCGAGAAGATCGTTTTTTCGAGAACCCTGAATAACGCCGCCTGGAACAACTCGATGATGATAAAGGATGACGTTGTTGGCCGTATTCGTGAAATAAAACGCTCTGAGGGTGAGAACATGACGATCCTTGGCAGCGGAAGTATCGTTACGTTGTTCGCCGCGCATGGTTTGATCGACGAGTATCAGTTCATGGTGGATCCGGTCGTGCTCGGAAGCGGCACGAGAATTTTCGACGGTATCGGAAAACAATTGAAGCTGATGTTGACCGGGACAAAAGTTTTCAGGAACGGAAGCGTTCTGATGTGTTACAAACCAAAAGGAGACGACTGACGGAGGTCAGGATGCCATAAACCGGCCACATTAGATGCTTCTTGATGGCTTTTTGCTTACAACCGAATTGTTGTATAATATAAATTATGTAAAGTTGAGCATGCGCTTATAACACGAACCTTCTCTCTCACACATACGATCAAAAGTGCTTTCAGAAAGCCCTGAATTCGGTGAAGAAAGTTTATCTGCCAAAACATGAACAGTTGCATCGATGGATGTTGGAGAGATATAGAGATCGATTCCAATTATCATTGTTTTATGCAGACACTTTTCTGTATCGCATGACGGCCAGCGACAGCATCAGGGCCGCCTGGGCGGTGAGAATGGACAATGGAGTCAGGATATCCTGAATATTGGAGCCTTTTAGCATGATGCGGCGAATGATATCAACGAAATGCCTGATTGGGTTAAGCTGCGTCAGATTCTGGGCCCAGTGAGGCATGCTTTCGATTGGGGTGAACAGTCCGCTCAGCAGAATGAAGATCACCGTGAAGAACCAGGCGACGAACATGGCCTGTTGCTGGGTATCCGTCATGGTGGATATCAGGAGGCCCATACCGAGCACGACCAACAGATAGATCGTCGCAACGATATAGAGCAGTCCGTAAGAGCCTAGCATCGGGACATGGAACGCAAGTCTGGCGATAATCAGCCCTACGGTCAGCTCTCCCAGTCCGATGATCAGGAATGGCAGAAGCTTGCCAGTGATGAATTGCCAGCGTTTAATGGGCGTGACGTTGATCTGGTCGATCGTGCCGATCTCCTTTTCGCGTACGACGTTCATTGCTGAAAGAAAAAGCCCGATTATGGTGACCAGCACTACCAGCACCCCAGGAACCATGTATTCAGAGTAGACAAGTTCGGGGTTGTACCATCCCGATGAGCGGATATCAATAATTGGCATCACTGCGGATTGGCCGGGCATATGAGGAAGCAATATCGGCAGGTCTCGGTTGAAACCTGACACGATTTCGTTGGCGTAACCCCTGACAACCCCTGCCGTAAAGCCGTCTTCGGCGTTGATGAGCATCTGTATGCGTGCATGCCCGGTGCCGCTCATCTCTTTTTCGAAGTCACGTGGAATGACCAGCACCATATCGGCCTTTCGCCCGACAAGGGCCTCGATGCCGCTCTCCTGTCTATATGACTCCCCTGTCATCCTGAAATATCCCGTGGAAGTGAATCGCTTGACCAGCTGTTCCGACAACGCTGAACGATCGAAGTCCTGCAGGTGGAACGGTACTTCCGCAACATCGAAGGTCGCTGCGTTGGAGAGGATCACGAGCTGGATGAACGGCATGACGAACATGAGCGGCAACATGCCCTTGTTGCGGAAGATCTGGAGGAACTCCTTTCGCAGGATGTGACCGATGATCCTCAGCGGCTGCAGATAGTCTTTATGGTCGCTCTTCATTGCAGTCGCTCGCTGAATTTTCTCACGCTTGCCGTCATGAAAACGAGAGACATGACGATGAGTACGACCGTTTCTTTCCACAGAACCTCTATTCCAGCCCCCTTGAGCATGATGCCCCTCACGATGACCAGGTACCATCTTGCCGGAATGATATTGCTGATCACCTGCAGGGGCCATGCCATGCTGGTGATCGGGAATATAAAGCCCGAAAGAAGGACAGTGGGCATGAGCAGTCCGGCCAGGGATATCATCATGGCAACCTGCTGCGAATTGGTTATGCTCGAAATGAAGATGCCCAGAGAGAGGGCCGTCACGATGAACAGCAAAGACTCTCCGAAAAGAAGCGCGATGCTGCCTCGACAAGGAACGCCGAACACGAAGAACGCCAGCCCCACGACCGTTATGACGTTTACGAACGAAAGCAGCAGATATGGCACGACCTTGCCGATTATGATCTGCACCGGTTTCAATGAAGAGACGAGAAGGAGCTCCATGGTGCCGGTCTCTTTTTCACGGGTGATGCTGATGGAGGTCATCAGGGCCGAAACCAGCATGAGGATCATGGCCATCAGACCCGGCACGAACAGATAGACGCTTTTGAGCGCCGGGTTGAACATCATGACCGGCATGGCTTCGACTCCGGCTGGTTGTCCTGCAGATGCGGCCTTTTCGATGAGGAAATCCCGAACGACAGACACTGTATAGCCGGTGATTATCCTCGACACGTTGGGATCCGAACCGTCTGTGATGACCTGCATCTGCGCCGTTCCATCACGTTGCAGTTTTCCGGCGAAACCGGGCTCAAAAACGACGACTTCGTTCATCTTTCCGGATGCGAAGGCTTTGCCTATCTCCTTTTCGCTGTTCAGTACACCGGATGCGACGAATGTTCCGGAAGAGAAGAGCTTGTTTGTAAGTTCTTGTGTTACAACATCATGGGAAAGATCAAGGATGCCTGTCCTGACTTCGGAGATTTCATTACGGATCGCAAAACCGAACAGTAGCAGCTGCAGGATCGGCATGCCGAACAGGATAGCCGCAGTACGCCGGTCGCGCATGATGTGGTAGAACTCTTTCCTGACGAAACCGATGAAGCGTTTCATTCCCCGCTCCTCTTTGCCGGCCTTGCAAGCCGTATGAAAACGTCATTCATGGTGGCGGCCCCGAACGATCGTTTCAGCTCCTCAGGCGTGTCGAGTGCTGCAATTTTGCCATCCACCATTATGGAGACCCTGTCGCAGTATTCCGCTTCGTCCATGTAGTGCGTGGTCACGAATACAGTGACGCCGTTCGAAGCAGCCTGGTAGATCAGGTCCCAGAAACGCCGCCGCGTGACTGGATCGACACCCCCGGTTGGTTCGTCCAGAAACACCAGTTTTGGTTCGTGCAACAGTGCAACCGAAAAGGCGAGTTTCTGTTTCCAGCCAAGTGGCAGGGCAGAGAGCTGTGTATCCCCTTCCCTGACCAGGTCAAGGGATTCTAGCATATGGTTGCATTTATCACGTATCGTCACTTTGTCGAGGCCGTAAATGCCGCCGAAAAACCGGATATTTTCCCTTGGCGTCAGGTCGTCGTACAGGGAAAACCTCTGGCTCATGTAGCCGATGTTCCTCTTGATGGTTTCCGTTTGCCGATAGACATCGAATCCGGCAACGATCGCCGATCCGGAAGTTGGTGCAAGCAGGCCTGTCAGCATTTTCATGGCAGTTGTCTTGCCCGCTCCGTTGGCCCCGAGGAAGCCGAAGATCTCTCCTGATGAAACGCTGAATGAAATTTCGTCAACAGCGGTGAAATTGCCGAACCGCTTCGTCAGCTTTTCGGTATGGATGACCTGCTCAGCCACCGAGATGCTCCTCTTGAGGTCTTGCCGACTCCATCAGCGCCATGAACGTGTCTTCGATGCCCGGCTCGATTCGCAGCACATCAATATCCTCGAAGCCTTTCGATTTCAGCCATGCAGTCAGTTCCCGGGGTTCCGGAGACAGGCGGAGATCGGTGTAGTGGACCGAATTGCCGAACGCGTATGCTGAAGAAGCGTGTTCAAAGGTTCGCAGTTCATTGATCAGCCGATGCTTTTCGCGTGCACGGATGGCGAACAGCGGTTTCCGGAACAGCCCGGTGATGCCAGCCGGGGTGTCGATGGCCAGAATCCGCCCATCCTGCATGAATGCTACCCGATCGCAGAGCGAAGCTTCGTCCATGTATGGCGTCGAAACGAGAATGGTGATGCCCTGCTGTTTCAGGCGACCGAGCATCTGCCAGAACTCCTGTCTCGATACCGCATCGACGCCTGTGGTCGGCTCATCAAGCAGCAGCAGTTCAGGTCGGTGCACCAGGGCGCAGCAGAGTGCGAGTTTCTGCTTCATTCCCCCGGAGAGCTGTCCTGCCCTACGTTTCCTGAACGGTTCGAGCTGGTCGTAGATATCGCGGATCAGCTCGTAGTTCTTTTCGACGGTCGTGCCGAAAACTGTGGCGAAAAAGTTGAGGTTCTCCTCAACGCTGAGGTCCTGGTAAAGGGAAAAACGGCCTGGCATGTAGCCGATCCGTGTGCGGATCGCACGGTACGAAAAGACCGTGTCCAGACCGAGCAGAGAAGCTTTTCCGGCATCGGGTAACAGAAGGGTTGCAAGGATACGGAAAAGGGTGGTTTTCCCTGCTCCGTCGGCTCCGATAAGGCCGAACAGTTCGGCTTCGGGAACCGAAAAAGTGATCTCCCTGAGCGCCTCGACCTTTCCGAAACGTTTTGAGAGCCCCTCGGTGGTGACGGACAGCTTCATGGTCTGGCTCAGGGCTTGAAACGGATTTCGCCGGGCATGCCGATCTTCAGGAGTCCGTCTGGGTTGTTGACGATTGCTTTGACCGCATAGACCATGTTGACCCGGTCCTCTCGGGTCTGGATGATCTTCGGAGTGAATTCGGCTTTGTCGGAGATCCAGGTGACCTTTCCCTTCAAGCGTTTTCCTGCCGGTTTTTCGGCATCGATGAGCACTGTTACCTCCTGGCCGATACGTACCTGGGAAAGTTGCGAACCGGACAGATACGCGCGAAGGTACATCGTTCCGGTATCAGCGATTCTGTAGAGCGGTTTTCCATAGGTAACCACCTCGCCCGGCTCTGCGTATTTGGCCAGCACAACCCCCTGAACCGGATTCCGCACCACGCTTTTCTCAATCTGGTCCTCTATCCTTCCGATCTGGGCCGATAAGGCCTGGGCCTGGGAAACGACGCCGGGCGTTTTCGACTCGATTGACCCGATCTGGCGGTCGATAACGTGCGCCTGGTCCTGAATCTCTTCCAGCCTTTTCGATGGCACGGCTCCTTCGCTGACCAGGCGTGAATAGCGATCAAGGTCGTGCTGGATGTTCCGCCGCTGTTGCCTGTAGACGGCCGCATCTGCTGCAATGGATGGTTTCTGGTCGAGAAGGGCTTTAAGCTCGGACCTCAGCTGCCGACGGTTCAGGTCGAGCTGGATCGTGTCAACCACGGCGGATACACTGCCTTTGTCAAGTTTCCTGCCTTCGTCGACATCGTATCGGATCAGTTTTCCCGCAGCTTCGGATGAGACGACGATTTCAGTGGACTCGAAATTGCCATAACCGTCCGAACGGTCATTCTTGGCGCAGCCTGACATTGCAGAGATCCCTGACACAAGCATCAGGGTTATGACCGTTTTTGCATTTCGCTGTTTCATCGCCAGCCTGCTATTCAATCTTTAGAACTTTTCGAAATCGCAGGGGTGTCGGCCGCTTCCTCTTTTATGACATTCGGCATCCCTGCGGTGCCGCTGTAGAAAACCATCAGGGTCGCCTCTTTGTTTCCAGTATTGACTCCGTTATGCAGAGTGTTCATAACTTCGAGAATGACCTCTCCTTTTTTGAACAGGTATGAGGATTTGTCTTTCATGCTGATCGTCAGTTCACCTTCGAGCATGTAGGCATAGACTGGGACCGGATGCTTGTGCCAACCGGTCGATCCGCCTGGAGGAACGTGCACGACGAGGGCTGTCACTTCCGGATTTGCATTATTGTTGTATAAAAGCGGTTGTCCAGTATAGGTTGTTCCGGAGACCAGGAGCTTGTCGACCTTGACGTTCGTATAACCATCGGCATTTGCGACATAAGGCATAGACCAGAAAAGCAGTATCGGAATGATTGCCCTGAACCGTTTATTCATTGTGTACTCCGGATATTCACTGGTTATGAAAGAAGAACGACGCAATTCAGCATAGGTGTAGAAAATGGAGGATCCGCCTGTACCATGAATTTACTGAATTCTAATCATCCACCGATCTTAAGATTATGATTATGCGACTTACAAAACGTCGATGAAAGTGAAAACGAATATGCTGGAATAGCTATATTGCGAATTAGCATTCAAACCAAGCAGCACCGAAAATCCTTATGGAACCAGGTCCAGGCCCGAAGCCGGATTGGCTGAAAATAAAATTGGCTACGGGCTCGTCATTCGCCTCCACCAGGCAGCTGCTTACCCGCCATAGCCTGCATACCGTCTGCCGCTCGGCCATGTGTCCCAACCTTCACGAGTGCTGGTCCAAAGGCACAGCGACCTTTTTGCTGCTCGGCAACGTCTGTACCCGTGCCTGCAGGTTCTGCGCTGTGGCTACCGAATCCCGTCCTGCACCTCCTGATCCTCTGGAGCCGTCAAAGATCGCTGTGGCGGTAAAATCGATGAAGCTGAGGCATGCCGTGCTGACGAGCGTCAACCGCGACGATCTTCCGGACGGAGGCGCCGGACAATGGGCAGAGACCGTCAGGGCGATCCGTGCCGTGAATCCTGCAGTCAGCATAGAATGTCTGATTCCCGATTTCCAGGGAAGCGTCGAGGCACTTGAGATGGTCATGTCGGAAGGTCCTGAGGTTCTGAACCATAATATCGAAACCGTCCCATCGCTTTACAGGCAAGTGCGCCCGCAGGCCGGCTATGCCACTTCCCTTTCTATCATCGAACGGGCGAAGCGTGAGTTCCGTCTCGCCACGAAATCAGGCATGATGGTCGGGATGGGCGAAACGGCACAAGAGGTCGAAGCCTCCCTTCTCGACCTGAGGAGGCATGGTTGCGATATGGTGACCATCGGCCAGTACCTTCAGCCGACTGCGGCGCACCTTCCGGTAAGCCGTTACGTCACACCCGACGAGTTCGAACATTACCGATCCTTCGCGCAGCAGGCCGGATTCAGGCATGTCCAGTCAGCCCCGTTCGTGCGCAGCTCTTATCATGCCGAGGCGTTTACCCCATCAGAAACTTTTTCATAATTCCTAATCCTGACTCAATCATGGCACCCTCTGTATCATTGATGGTCTTTGCCTACTGGGCCGTTGCCGTCCTGATCGGTCTGTTCTTTTTCCGGAAGGACATTTTAACATTCGATACCAAATTCGACACCAGACGAATCATTCTGTTATCGTTCTCTGTCGTGATTCTTGCAATCAACGCCTATGTCTACTCCCATTCGACCTCGGACGGCGGCAGGACGGCAGATCCGTTGAGCGTCCTGGTATTCAGCATAGGCAACGGCGTCGCGGAAACTTTCTATTTCTACGCTTTCTTCAGGATGGGTGAAAGTCTTGTCGGTAGATTCACTGCCAACCAGTGGGCCAGGTTCATCGCTGGTTTCATTTTTTTCATGATTTACAGCGGGATCATCCACAAGTTTTTCTGGCTTGATATCCTTCCAACCCACGTCGTTCAGACAAGCCCGTTCAAACCGTTCTTCATGCCTGTCCAGCTCATGATCGCAAGCAGCTGGGCGCTCGCTTTTTTCTGGTATCGTGACCTTCGCACCGTCATTATCCTGCACTCTATTGTCGATTTCACCATGATCATGAGCGTCAAGTTCTCGTTGTTCAATTGACAGGTATGCCATGAAGCCATACGAAGGAACAGTTCTTGTAGCCGGTGCCACCGGGCGGACAGGCCAGTGGATCGTCAGGCGCCTGCAGGCGCACGGTATCGATTTCCGCCTTTTCGTTCGTTCCGGGTCAAAAGCGATTGAGCTGTTCGGGCCGGAATGCGTCGACAATCTTGTTATCGGGTCGATCGAAAACCCTGATGAGATTGAAGCGGCGGTCAAGGGATGCCGTGCTGTCATCTCGGCTATTGGAGCCTATGTCACTGATCCGGATGCCCCTCCCCCATCGGTTATTGACAGGGACGGCATGAAGCGGCTTGCTGCCTTTGCGCGGAAGGCAGGGGTCGAAAAGTTCGTCCAGGTGACCTCGCTTGCCGTGACCAGGCCTGATCATCCGTTGAACAAGTATGGAAACGTATTGAACATGAAACTGGAAGGGGAAAATGCCATCCGTTCGATCTGCTCCGGACCAGGATTGTCCTATACGATCCTGCGCCCAGGAGGATTGCAGGACGGGCCACCGTTAAGGCATGAGCTGCTCTTCGGCAAAGGAGATACCATAACAGGCACAATCGATCGCGGCGATGTGGCCGAAGCAGCCGTGGTTTCCCTTTGGCACCCCAGGGCAGTAAACCAGACGTTCGAGCTGATCAGAGCCTCAGGGAACGAAGTGCCGCAGACTTCGTTAGAGCCTTTTTTCGAAAAGCTCTGAGGTTTCCGGCTGTTAATTTGTTGCGCTATCTGATCGGCAACGTTATGCGGTGATCGATATTCGAAAAAAAAGGCTGCCTCAACCTGATTGAGACAGCCTTTTTGTATTGGCAAAGCCATCAGTTCGCCGTTCCACAGGCGGGCAAACGTGCAACAGGCGCATCATCTATCCCTCTTGCCCGCTTATGTCTTTTACGTCTTTCTGGTCCTTTCTGATTTTATTTGCTGCGTTCCACATGAGTCATAAACGGCACAGCCTCGACGAATCCCACGACCCTGTTGTCAGGGATCTCTTTTCCTGATTTATCGAAGAAGATTATGCCGGGAGGGCCGAACAGTCCGAAGCGTTTCATGAGGGCCGTGTCATCTTCGGTGTTGCCTGTCACGTCTACCTGCAGAAGGGTGAAGCCGGCAAGTCCAGCCTTTACTTTCGGATCGCTGAAGGTGAACTTCTCCATCTCCTTGCACGCAGTGCACCAGTCGGCGTAAAAGTCGAGCATGACCGGCTTGCCGCCCGAGGCTTTCAGCTCATGGTCGAGCTCATCGATGGAGCGGATGCGTTTGAACTCGAGTTTCTTTCCTTCGCTTGCCTGGGTTCCTGAAGAGGAGTGCAGACCTGACAGCGGCTCGAGTGGATCGGTGCCTCCCGAGGCCGCACCAACTAGTTCAAGCACTCCGATCACGAAGAGAAGCAGGCCAAGTGCCTTTGTGAACTTTCCCGCTATGGTGACTTTCTCGGTCGGTCCCTTGAACAGTCCGGCAAACACAGCGCAGAGGATCGCCCAACCTCCCCATCCTGCCATTATCGCCTTCGGCGGCAGTACCGGTGAGACCATCCAGATCGCAACACCGATCAGGAGCAGGCCGAACACATATTTTACCCCGATCATCCATGCTCCGGCTTTCGGCAGGAGGCTGCCGGCGGACAGGCCGATCAGCAGGAGCGGCACACTCATGCCCATGGCCATGGAAAAGAGCGCAAGGCCACCGATCAGCACATCCTTCGTCTGGCTGATGTAGACCAGCGTACCCGCCAGAGGCGCGGCTACGCAGGGGCCGACGATCAGAGCCGAGATCGCTCCCATGAAGAATACTCCCGCGAATCGACCACCCTTCAGGTTCCCGGTGGTCTTGTTCAGGCGGGTCTGCAGCGAGGCAGGTATCTGCAACTGGTAAACATCGAACATCGAAAGGGAGAGCAGCACCAGCAGGACACCGAACGTGACCAGCACCCAGGGTTTCTGCAGCGCTCCCGCAAGCCCTTCTCCTGCAAGACCTGCAGCTACGCCCAGAGATGTATAGACCAGCGCCATGCCGAGGCAATAGGCAACGGCCATCAGGAAACTTTTGCTTCTGGTCACCGCCCCTTCGCCTACGATGATCGAGGAGAGAATCGGTACCATCGGAAGCACACAAGGCGTAAAGGAGAGCAGGAGGCCGAACACCAGGAACGCCAGAGAGATTTTCCACAGGCTGCCGCCTTCGAGCGTGGATTTGGCCAGTGACAGATCATCTCCGCCTTTTTTGTCATTTGTCGATGCCTGCGCCGAGGCTGTGGCAGGAGCGGGTGAAGACGAGACCTGCAGTCCCGCCGATCCGCCTGCTGCCGGTGCGGCTTCCGCGACCAGTACCCCCGGTTTGGCGGGATCGACCTTGAACACGCGGTTCATCGGCGGATAGCAGAGGCCATCCTCGGCACACCCCTGGTACTCGACGTTGACTTTGAAAGGAGCGGATGCTTTCTCGATCGGAACGTCGATAGTCAGGTGATCGTGATAGATCACAACTTTTTCGTTGGTCGACGGATCGACTACAGTTATGCCTGCCGGCAGGGCCGGCTCTTTCAATTTCGCGTCGCCGCTTTCGACGTTCACCTTGACCCGTTCACGGTATAGCTTGTACCCTTTGGCTATCTGCCAGTTAACAGCTATCGAACGATTCAAGGTCAGTTCAGCACTGACCTTGAACGCCTGCTCGGGATCGAGAAACTCTCCGGCAAATCCGGAAACGGACCTCATGCCAAGAATAAGAAACACACCGATAACGGTAACCAGGCCTCTGAGGGATGAGTTGATCATGAATCTTTTTATCATTGGGTTCAATCGTTGTGATACATAGTTCCAGCCTGGTCTATCGCCAGGTACCTCATGCCGGACTCCTTGAGATACTTCAGACCTTCCGATTCTTTCAGCATGGCGATCGTCGTACAACTTCCGGCAGTCGTTGCAAGCGGCGCAAGAACCGTTACCGAGCGCCAGAAATTGACCGGATACCCTGTAATGGGGTTGATGATGTGGCAGTATCGCCTGCCACCCTTCTCGAAATAGCGCTCATAATCGCCACTGGTCGCCAACCCTCCGCTGTAGATCGGAATCGACGCAATCATTCCATCACTGTTGCGCGGGTCCCTGATCCCGATCGTCCAGGGATCACCTTCCGGTTTAGGGCCGATCACCCTGATATCGCCGGCAAGGTTCACGTAACCGTGCCGAATTCCTTTTTCGTACAGGAGCGTTGCTACAGTATCTGCAGCGTACTCCTTTCCTATGCCTCCAAAGTCGATCTGCATGCCTTCGACCGGGAGACGCACTGCGCATCCCTGCCGTTCAACGCGTTGCCAGCCGATGAGGTTCAGGAGCGGGAACAGCGACTCAGGATCAGGCACTTCCGCCCTCTTGAAATCCCATGCCGTTCTCAGTACGCCGGAGGTGACATCGAACACTCCTCCGCTGCTCTGGTAAAGCACATCGGCATAGTCCAACAGCGCGCAGGTCTCTTCGTCGCACTCGACCCAATCGACAGCAGAAGCTGCATTGATCCTCGATACGATGCTTCCGGCAAGATAACGGGAATATTTTCGCTCGATTCTTCCGGCTTCGCTGATGCCGAGCGCAGCAATCGCTTTCGCCTCTTTTTTACCGGCAGAGGCAATCACGATTTCGCATCCGCTGCCCATGGCCCTGAATCCAATCCTGTACATAGCTTGATATTACATCACGGAGAACTCATTTCAAGAATGCCGGTTCGAACTCAGAACTTGCGGGAGAAGCCGAGCTGGATGTCCCTGATGTTGAAATTGGCCACGCCCGGATCACCATGACCATTGATGCACCAGTTATAGCGCTGCTGATAGTGTTCATATTTTACATCGACAAGCCAGCTGCGCCCAAGATCCTTGCTCACCTTCATTCCGTAACTGAACGCACCGAAAGCTGAAAGCCTCTGGTCTTCCGAAAAATAGAGCGCCCCTACGGGAGGTGGTGTCGGAGTCGAAGGATCTGCCTGCTCTGCCGCACCGACGGGGACGTAGAAATCGGCTGCGCTTTGCGAATGGAATCTGACCATCGGGGTGACCTCCCATCCTTTGGGCAAGGGCTGGACATACTCGGCATCGAAGGTATGGGCCCTGACCCCGAAGGTATCCGAGTAAAAGCGGTATGACAATCTTGCCGTTCCGTCAGGACCTTCAAAATGATGGTTCCAGCGGGTCATGACCGTATACATGTAGCGATGGTCAGGTCTGAGGTCCGGAGCTTTATATGGATCGGAGTAATAGCCGTGCCCATGAGTATACGTAACGTTCAACTGGACGATATCATTTTTCGAAAGAACCCGGGTCACTCCGATCAGCCCGGAAAAAACCTTTTTCCGACCAGGAGCCAGCTGTTGTTTGGCTGGATCAACAGCCGGCTTGTCCAGGGCGATCGTATCGCTGTTGAATGCAGTTCCGAGACTCAATGTCGTATTCTTGTCCTCGGTCGATAACGTCCCGTTCAGGGAAACGCCGCGGGATATGTAATCTGATTCCTGGGAGTAGCTGGTGCCGAGGCCCAGGGTGCCTCTCGAAAAATATCGGGTTACTGTCAGGTCACCCGCATGTCGAAGTTCACCGGATGCACCAGAAGATGAGTCATGGTTTGTGGTTTTCGATGGAAAACCTGAAGAGTGGTATGCCGGCGATGCTCCTGTGATTGAATCTTCGATGAAGGTCGTGGCTATGGACCATTTTCCTGCAATCGGGACCATACCCATGAACGAAAGCGCGTTGACGTTGATCCGGTCCCTCGACATTCCAGCAGTTTGGGCAGTATCTCCTGACTGGCTGTCGTGATAATTCAAATATTTCAAGCTGACGATTGCCTGCTCTGGTGCGGCATCGGCATATGCGCTTTTTCCAGATGGAAGAAGCATTGCTGCAGATGCAATAAGAGCGCTGAAAACGGTAGATTTTGTGGTCGAAACCATAGTCATACGTTCAATCCTTAATAATGATTATTTCGTGTATATCGAATCAGTTGCATCCACAACCGCCACCACCCACACCAGATCCTCCCGAGGCGCCCTCCTTGCTGCTGTATATGTGCTCGGTGTAACTGGTATCGAGCCTGTCGCCCTCGAAAGTCATCTCAGGCTTGGCCAGATTCTGCTTTTCCCATGGTTGCACGTTCGAACATCCGGAGAGGCTTAACATTGACATCAGAAAAAGAGGCGATGCCCCTAACAGAAAAATTTCTTTTTTCATCGCGCTGCCCCCAGTGCAGCCTGTATCTGCATTTCGATTTCGTCCTTGTCGGCAGGCCTGAAACCGGCATGTTGAAACAGTATTTTGCCGTTTCTATCGATCAGAAAACAGGTCGGCATGCCTTTTACACCGTAAATCTTCGGCGTTTCACCCCTCGAATCGAAAGCTATCGTAAAGCTCGCAGGCATCTGCGCCAGAAACTTCCTGGCATCATCGGTCTTCCCATCCAGGCTGATGGCAATAACCTCAAGTCCCTTGGATTTGTACTTTGACTCCAATTGGTTCATAAATGGAAACGACTGGTGGCATGGGCCGCACCATGAAGCCCAGAAATCCAGATAGATAACCTTTCCGGCTTCATGGGAGAGACTAACTGTTCCCTGCGCACCGGGCAAAGAGAAGTCGGGTGCTTTATCTCCTTTTTCAAAAGCATAGGAGGTCGTATTTAAACCACATGAAACGAAAAGTGTCAGCAAAAACGCCTTGAACGTTTTTTTCCTGGAATGAGTCATAGGTATCAGATTTTGATTGGAAGGATATGGTTGAAAACAGCGCATCCCGAACAACTGGCGACTGCTCTTCCGCTGTGGTTTACGTAACAATCGTTATTTACCCGGCAAGATAAAACAGCCATGCAGGATGAGTGACATCATGCCCGCGTCAGCAATTATGCTGGAGATAAGTAAAGAGGGTCAGGGAATAAAGTCAACCAGTTGAACAAGGCATCATCATTTCAAATTCGAGCCGTGTAAACCGGATCAACTACTAACAATATACGATTCAGAGGTAATACAGACAAGCGAAGCGGGTTGTCACAATCTCGTTTGCTTAAAAAAAACAAAAAAAAACCATGAACCGACATCTCTGCCATGTTCATGGTTTTTATAGGCTTAGCCGCGATAAACGTTATTTCGCCATCTTGATGGCAACAGTTGCTGTGCCACCATCGGTAACGGTAACTGTGGTTTTGCCAGCAGGTTTCATCTTCTCGCTCCAGGCAGTGATCTCGTAAGTGCCTGCAGGAACGTTGGGAATGGAGAATTTGCCGTCCGCGCCGGTTACCGCATATGCGTTGCTGTCAACGACGACAACATAACCTGACATTTCAGAGTGGACGTTGCAGAGAAGGTTCACGACGCAGGCTTTGTCGAATACGACGGACTTTGTCATGCCGGGATTGTAGGTGCCAAGGTTGAACTTCTTGCATACATCGGCAGAGAAGATGTTGTGGTTAACCTTGTCGCTGTTCTTGAAATCCACGCTGGAACCAGTTGGAACAGCAAGTACGTGAGGGATGAAGACAAGGTTTTTCTGGTCAACTTCACCTTTTTTAGGTGTAATCGGGCCCTTGACCCCTTTGATGTAGACTACGACATCTTTTTTATATTTCGGAACAGCAACATCGACCGTCCCGGTTACGGTGCCGGCAGAGAATGCGTTTGTTGATACAAATCCGAAACCAGCTGCAATAATAGCAGTTTTCAATAATCCGCTTTTAATTTTCATTCTAGACTCCTTGCTGTTGATGTTTGGAAAAAAGGTAAAGGAAAGATCCAATACACGATTTTTGTTTAAAATAAAAGATAAGCAAATACGGACAATTCGATATCGGCAAGACGACAGATATCTGTTTCATCTGCTCATCATACTCCGTGCTTAAGGTTGAAAAACTACCCTCCACAACAAGTACGACGTTTTTTAAACAATTCTATCGCTTCCTGAAGTTCCTTGTCTTACATCATCATTTCGAAAAATTCCTGATGTATGCTACAAGGCATTCAATCTCGTCGCTTTCAAAAGTTTTTCCCCATGGAGGACACATGTTGGATTTCCCGACGGAAGCAGAGCCTCCGGTGATAGACCTGGTCAATGCTTCATCTGTCATCGTTTTCATGAAAGCCTTGTCCGTAAAATTGGCAGGCGTGGGCTGCAGCGAAGAGCCGTAATACTGACCTGAACCGTCACCACTTTCTCCATGGCATACTCCACAATAGTGGGAAAACAGACGCTTGCCTTCCTTGATATCGAAAGGCAGGTTGGTATTTGCCTCAGCTGCTGCTGCCAAAGAATCTGCGCCTGCACTTTTTGCATCGGCCTTACCTTTTGCCGGCTGCTTGCCGCACCCCGCGAGCATAAGCGCAGGGATTGCAGCGAGTAGGGCGAATTTGCTGATTGTTACTTTTGTTTTCATCACTTGGCACTGATTTTCAGGGTCATCAAAAAGTTTGTCAACAGTACTCTTTCACGTTCTGTGAAGCCGTAGTTCGGTTCGACGATATCCGGCTTGAACTTCCGTGAATTCTCCAGATGCTTGAAGATAAATCCAGGCAACAGGCGATTACCGACATTGGACAGGTTGGGACCTACAGCACCACCATCCGTACCGAGCTGGTGACAGGATCTGCATCCTTTGGCATCATAGAGCATCTTTCCCTGTGCGATCTGTTCAGTCATGGCCACGTCGTTAATTTCCGGGATTTTCTTCGGGATATCGCTTGTAACCAGCTCCTGCTGGAAGTAGTTGACTACGACATCCACATCAGACCTGTTGGTGTCTTCGACCTTCTGTTTGCCCAGGTTGAACTTAGGCATGGTGACCTTTGCAGGCATCTTGCCCATGCTCAATCCAAGTTTTGGCATCTGCTGGAGCAAAGGACGAATCATATCTGGATTTGCAAGGAAGTTGCGAATCCAACTCTCCTGCAGTTTGCTTCCCGCCAGCGACAGGTCCGGGGCGTAATCAGCGCCGATGCCTTTTATAGAATGGCAGTTCGTGCACTTCACGTCGGCGATAACCTTGGCAAAGTCGCCGGTAAACTTGTAACCCTGCACTCCGGCCATTTTGTCAAGCTCCTGGCGTGACGGTACCATGAACCTTACCGGTGCGTTGCTGTCGGTAAAGCCATAAAGCACTGCCGCCAATTCGTTGACTTCCGTTTCTGACAGACGGAAATTGGGCATACGCAGTCCGAGACGGAAACCTCTGGGGTCGCGAAGTTTCTGCTTGATGTAACTGAGGCGATCGTTCGGAATCGATTTTTTCAGTTTACCGAAATCGAGCAGTTCAACCGGCTTGCTGCCGATGGAAGAGAGCTCCGTACCGATCTTCTCTCGCATTTCATCGCTTCTCAGGAAGGTAACCCCCTGGGCTTTCAGCGACGGTGCAACCTGGACCATCTCCATTCCGCGCATCTTATGGCAGCCATAACAGCCATACTGCTGAACAAGATCCTTGCCTTTCTTGATGGATGCAGCCTGGATCTGTACCGGCGCGACATACTTGCTTTCAGCGTCCTCGTCTACATATTCGCTGGAGATATAGTCGACAAGGGCATTGATCTCCTGGTCGGTAAACCTGAAACGCGGCATTTTGGTGCCTGGGAAATACTTGTTCGGGTCCTTGATCCAGTTGAATAGCCATGTCTTGTTGACTTTGCTGCCCACCTTGCTCAGGTCAGGCGCATATACCTTCGAATGGTCACCACCACGGCCACCTGTAGCATGGCAAAGGTTGCATCGTGCCTGGCTCCACAGCGCCTTGCCCTGTTCGACAAGCTTGGGATCGTTCTTGACATTGGCATGGTCGACATCACGCCTTTCTGATCCTGACATACTGAAGAGATAGTCGGCAATTGCTTCTGCCTGGTCCTGCGTAAAGAAGAACTTGGGCATACGTGCCGTAGAGAAGTATTTCTTCGGGTCAAGCAACCAGTTGACGGCCCATGAATAATTTACCTTTGTGCCGACCTGTGTCAGTTCCGGGCCTACATCACCAATTCCTTCATAACCGGGAATCTTGTGGCAGCTGTAGCAGCCGTATTTTTTCACAAGCTCGGTGTTTTTTGAAATTGTTTCCGCACCGCGAAGGTTCTTGATGTCGCCATGGCAGTTCAGGCAGGCGGTCTGCGTCATATCCCCCTTCAGCATCGCTTCATCCCAGTACTTTACTTTTCCATGAGCCTTCTCGACCGTCGTTGTTGCACGTCCCTGGCCGCGATGGCAGAAGGTACAACCAAACTTGCCCGGATCGTGATGGCCAAGATAGACTGAGGTCAGCGGATGCTTCGTATAAGGCTGCCTGGCAGAGGGCTGTTTGGACGATTCGATGCCGATATGGCAGGATACGCAACGGTCAGCCTTGTCAACGTCCTTGATAAGGAACTGCTTGATTTCGATCGGAGCCTTGTCGTTGTTGGCGATCTTCTCCTTTTTCTCTTCGAGCATTTTGTTCAGCTGTTCGATCTCTGCCTTGATGGCCGGGATATTACCGGCAATCTGGGCAATCGTTTCCCTGATGGGCTCCTGTTTGACCTGCAGGGCCTTACCCTGATTGTCGATGGAGTCAATTTGGAGCTGGAGGGCATCCATCTCCTTCTTGTATTCAGGCTTCTGCGTCTTGGTGAAGTAATACTCGGTTTCGAGATACTTGCCACGGACAGTCTGAAGCTGCTTCTGGTTGGCGGCAGCCTGCTTCTGAAGCCCTTCGAGCTGACGGTTCAATTGCTCGTATTTTTCTCCGGCACCCTTGCCTTTAAGGGCAGATTCGGCCTTTTCAAGCTGCACCTTCAGGTCGGCGAGGCGCTTGGCGCCACCGCTTCTGTGAAATTCCAACTGCGCCTGCTTGTATTCCTTTTCAAGCTGGTCGTGTTTCAGCGATTTGTACTCTTTCTGGTAATGTTTCCAGGGTCTCAGGCCGAATTCGTCGTCCCAGATCACCCAGGCAGATAAAATCAACAAGACAACACTGAAAAACGCAAAGAAATACGCTCTGTACGCTGAGCTGTTTTTATTTTCATTCGCCATAGTCAACTGAATTTTTGATGGGCAATTACAGTACCTGAAATGATTTCGTGCATCACACGTTGAACCAGGGTGTTATCCAGACATATTTGATCAGGAAAATCAACCTCAGGATCATCTTGATCGGAATAGACATCATGGTGATGAAGAGAAAGACTATGGTGACATAACGAATCATGCCCAACTGTTGAAGCAATTCAGGATTTTTCTTCTGCCAGTATTTGTAGGGCCAGACCATTCCACCGATCATATACGCGCCCACCACGATGGCTCCGATGATGAAGCCGGCGAGGGAGCGTGATTCGACGCCAACCAGGTTGGAAAGATCTTTCGTAGGCTCAAATACAACACGGTGCGCATCCCATTCCTGCCAGGGCCAGTACCACAACCATCCCGGTCCCCTGTCGAAAACACCGATGACGATGAGGAGCAGCCAGAGGATGAAAAAGCCGAACGAAAAGATCAGGATCGAATATTTCCTCTCGGAGAAGGTGTAATAACCGTTTCCTTTCGGATTGATGTCGATGTAGGGAATCGCGATCAGGCCGACGACGATCAGCGACGGCAGGACAACGCCCGCGAGCCAGGGATCGAAGTAAACGAGCAGTTCCTGCAGCCCGAGGAAATACCACGGCGCTTTCGCCGGGTTAGGCGTCAGTGTCGGATTGGCAATCTCTTCAAGCGGAGCGTCTACACCTATGGACCAGACGGTCAGGAATAGCATGACTGCAAGTGAGATAAGCAACTCGATTCGAACAAGAGGCTTGTAGGTATCGACATCTTTGTCGTTTTCGCCTTCTACGGCATAACCTGCCGTTTTAAGCTTGTCGTTTTCCAAAGCCTGCTGAAAAGCCCATACCATGAAGAAACTCACCATCAGGATCATGATCACGATGGCGATATTATCAGGCTGGGTAATGATTTCGATAAATGGGTTCATAGGTTCTTGCCCTGTCAGTGATTTTGAGGTCTTGAAATTCCACCGTCTTTTCTGACTCGCCAGAAATGGACAACCATCAATACGGTTGCGATGAGCGGTATGGCGATGCAATGCCAGATATAGGATCTGAGCAGAGCGTTACCACCCACCGTTGCGCCGCCGAGAAGAGCGAAACGGATGTCATTGTATGGCGTGATGTGCAGATATTCGCTGAACGGTCCCTGATAGCCAAGCAACGGCGTAGCTGCGCCCATGTTGGTGCCGACAGTGATCGCCCAGAATCCCAGCTGATCCCACGGAAGAAGGTATCCGGTGAAACTCAACAGGAACGTCAGCACGAGAAGGATGACGCCGATGCCCCAGTTGAACTGACGGGGGGCCTTGTATGAGCCCGTCATGAACACCCTGAACATGTGGATCATCACAACGATGACCATGAAATGCGCTCCCCACCGATGAAGGTTTCTGGTAATGACTCCATAAGGAACCTGGAACTCCAGATCTTTCATGTCGGAGTATGCCTGGTCGACCGACGGGTGGTAATAGAACATCAACACAACCCCGGTGATCGTCAGGATGATGAACGCAAGAAACGTAATACCGCCCATACCCCAGGTATACCTGAGCTTAACCGCGCTTTCGCGTACCTTAACGGGATGCAGGTGAAGGAAAACGTTGCCGAAAATGGCAAGGGCACGATCCCTGACGTTGTCCCGGTAATCCCTTCTGAATACGGATTTCCATATCAGATTTTTTTTCACCTTGTCAAATAAATCGTTCATACGGTGTTCAATTTTGTTTTCCGAACATTTTATCTGTAGCCGCGTAGCCTCTGCAACTGCTTTTCGTACTCCCCCGGATCCTTTTTCGAACCGTCAGGATTGACCATCAGGATCGCGAACCACGGGCAATCGATGGCGCATATGTTGCAACCGGTACAGCGCTGGTCGACGACGGCGACTCCGTTGAAGTTCAGCTCCGAAGGCTCGATCTTCACACAGTTTACCGGACAGACGTTTGCACAAATGCCGCAACCCGTGCAAAGGTCGATATCGACCAGGGCCTTGGCTCTTTTTCGGGCCCCCGGTTGGTTCTGGGTCGCGGAGCTCTCCGGGTCCTGTATTAAATCTAAGTTGGTATCCATGTTACTCCACTGTTTCGATTATCCTTGCCTGCATCAGGCTTTCAGAAGGCTTTGCGGATAGACTTCATTGGACTCCCTGCCTGGAATTCCAGGGAACTTGATCGTCTTGTCCACAAGAAGCTGTCCGTCTTCGGCTATGCTGATCTTGAAACGGTCCATAGGCCTTGGAGCCGGACCCTCGAAGTTCAGGCCTGTGATATAGTAGCCGCTGCCATGACAGGGACATTTGAATTTTTTCTGCGACTCCAGCCAGCTCGGCGTGCAACCGAGGTGGGTACATTTGGACTCCATTGCAAAAAAACGTCCGTCCTGGAGGCGAATGATCCATGTACCGAACTCCCTCTGGTACTGTGAATTGACAACACCTGGCGGGTAGTCATTGGGAAGCCCGACCTTGAACTGCGACGGCGGTTCAAACAGCACCCTCGGGAAAAAGAACCTTAAAAACGCATAGGAGTTGATTGCGAGAAAGCCGGCGAGGCTTCCCCATCCGACGCGCGTGAGAAATTGCCGCCTGTCTCCGGAGACCTCAGGGCCTTTTCCGGATACGGGATTTTCATACTGATCCTGCATAGCAGATTGTTTTATCTTTCACTGAGACCATTTCTGAACTTGATACTGTTCTTTCGAAACACATACTCCGTGTAACGGCCAAAATAAATGGTGAGCCTGCAAGAATACGTAAACCTGCAGGCTCACCTTTCAACACAACCGACACGCACAACACACACAATAAAACCATAATACCATAACATGAGGATGCTCATGCATCCCAAATGAGACTCGATTCAGTCATGCCCTGCCGCCTTCCTGAACGAGAAGCGGCATACATGACCATCAGATTCGCCGGGCTGACTCAACCTCAGAATGCGAATGAGCCCTGGAGTGCGAACGTATTCGGTACGGTATCGCCAAGTGTGGCAGTCGTACCGGCGTTAGCGGGCCAGCGATTCCTCAGCTCCTTGGTGTAGGTGGCCGTGAGGTAGGCATTAGCCCTGAGGTGGGCAGTCATACCAATAGCAAGTGTAGGCCTGTTTGCAATAACCGGGGTTGATCCTGACGTGTTAACGCCTTTTGCACCGCTCCTGAGGTTAGAGTAGGTAACGGTCGACTGCAACCACGGATAGAGGAAGTAGATGGCGTTGACGCGGTAGTTGTCGTACCCGAGATCGACGTCCCTGCTGTATGCAGCACCAACCGAGAGGTTGCTGTAGTTGCCTGTGACGTCGAATCCGTAGATCTGTGTCTCACCGGAATAGTTGCCCGTCATGATGCCTTTGTTGGCAGTCATGTACGTGGCACCGAGTGCGATGTGGTTGTCGAGACCGACATACTCGTTGCCATAGGTGCCGCCTGCACCGCTCAGCAGGCCTGCGCCGCCGATCTTGTACTTGGCATGGGCATAGATGATGTCGGTGAACATGTTGGTATTGGCGGTACCACCTTCAGCGATACCCACGTTCAGCTTGAAGCCTCCGCTCTTTCCTGTGATATAGGAGAACTCCGCTCCTGTACCGGGAGACTGGAATGTGCTGTTATAGACCTGGATCTGGTTGCCGAAGGTGAAGTCGGAGAACCCGTTGCCGAAGGCAAGGTTAACACCAGGGGAGAAGGCCCAGATAACGTGACCTGACGGAGCCGTGGTCGTAGAAAGGTTGTACTGGCCGAAAGCCGAAAGGTTGTCGCCGATCGTGCCGCCGAAGAACATGGTCGAGGTGCTCAGGATACCGGTGCCGCTGTTGAATGTCCTTTTCGTCTTGACGACATCGGCAGCGTTTTTAACATCATCCGAATAGTTTAAAAGCTGTCCCCTGAACCAGAATCCTACTGGTACGTTTCCGGGGATGTCCGTCGGCCAGGGAGATTCGGGAAATGACTTTTTCCAGCCGTCAGAGCCGAGCTTCAACTGCTCCTGCTTTGACTTTTCTTCGTCTTCCCCACCTGGCCAGCGGTAGCCGTTGTTACGGAAAGCCTCACCGAATGCGTTCCTGGTCGGGAAGCCCGAGTGACAGGTGTAGCAGGAGGTTCCATACTTACGGGCAAATGCCGGCATAGCCGAAGCATCCTGGCTCGGCAACAGCATTGGCACCATAGACAGCGATACAACTGAAGCGATGGTTAGTTTTTTTCTCATTTTCACTCCTCTTTGATGTGATGGTAGTTAGGTATTGATGATGATTACTGCTTGAAGACACAAGAACGAAAATCTGACTGCCTTTGATGGATTAGTGATGGTTAACCACCGGGATTAGCCAGAATTTATACTGATATTGCGTGCCGAATACTCTTGATAACAATCGTTAACACGCCAAAAAAAAGAACATTTGCCGTAATATTACCAACGAGCATTATAGCTCAAAGAGCTTGCTTTTGAAGCGCTGGTGACAATAACAATTGTTAATGTCACATTACACAAAGCAAGCGATTATCTGACGCTCACGAACAAAAAAGACGGGAATAATATAACTATATAACTGAAAAGAAATATAGTGGAACGAATAAAAAAACCACTTTTTCTATATGACATAAAGTCCCCCAAAAGGCAGCGGGATATCTCATTCTTCTGCCCCAATGAAGCCCTGGTTCACATGAGGAAGGGATTGCTTTATTACTCCGAAGATCATACAATCCTATCCAGGGAACGCTGAGAGACCAAAACCGATAAACCGTGATTAAAGGCCGAAAAAGTCGTTTTTACACATGCTACATCGTAGGTCACAAGCCAAAACCCCAGGAAAACCCTGATCAGGTTTTGTGCTTCACTATCATGTTGATTTGCTGCAGTCAGTTGGATGAAGCGGCGGCTAATGATATTCCTTGCTTCCCTGCTGCTACTCGGCCCATACTCAAGAAGTTTAATAAAATCTTAAGGAATATCCAAATACTTGATGGCGTATTTCGATAAATTCTCTGCAAGGAGTGAAACTTTTTTAAGAAAAAGTAGGTAAGACTGGTCTAACGTGAATTTATTTGACGGATTACTGAGTCATTACGCCTTGATTTTCCATGTCATTTAAAAATGAACAGGAGGCGCTTCTTCCTCTTCCCCTGTCAATTGCCGATACCTTTTGCAGGCGCATTTGCATCCATTTGTACATGATTTTTTGTACAGAGCAATTGCGTCCTGAAGGTTTTTCGGTACCCCTCTTCCCTGTTCATACATTTCACCCAGATTGTACTGTGCTTCTCCATGATCCTGGGCTGCAGCCATTCGGAACCATTTAATGGCTTCGACATCGCTCTGTTCGACACTTGCTCCTATCTCATAGAATACTCCCATCCTGTTCTGTGCGCGGGCATCTCCATTGTTGGCAGCCTCCATGGTCATCTGAACACGGCGGGCATCTCCTTTTGCGGTCCCGGAAAGGAGCAACAGAAACAAAGCTGGAAAGAGCATCTTTTTCATCATGGGGGCTCAGTAGTTGACTCTCTGGATAGAAAAACCTGAATGACCATATCAGCTCATGCTGCCAAATTTATAACTTTTGAATAATAATAAGGCGCTGTTTTACAACAGGAAGATAAAAAAGAGGTTGTACCATCAGTCAGGATGATCATAAAACAGAAAAGGCCACCATTTCTGGTAGCCTTGTTCTGTAGTTGTCTATCCTTTTGAGACAGCCTTTTTGCGCGGGACAGGTGAAATCAGAATGTCTGGGTCAAGCCGATAGTGAAAGAACGTCCCTGGCCAGCCAGGGGGTCGAACCGTTCTGTCTTTTTGCTGTCGAGAAAGTTATCATAATTGATCCCACCCAACGGCAGAGAGTAGAATTTATCCAGCAGGTTGGTTACGCCAACTTCGATATGCATATTCCTGTACTGGTAGGCGGTACTGAGGTTGACCAGGACATACCCATCAGTTTTCGGTTCGAACCGAAGGGGATCGGTTTCGCTTTTCCTGGCAACAAGCTGGGCCTCGATCGTATTGGTCCAACCTGACAAATTCTGCTCGAGCGACAACTTCATGTTAAGGGGCATCATATGATAGAGACTATTGCCGTTGTCGACATCAATACCGTGCACATAGCCAAGCACTCCATGAATCTTGCCGTTACCGAAGCGCTCGGTATTCCAAACACCGACCGATCCAGCCAGATTGATGCCATAGAGTTCCGCTTTATGGTTTGTGAACAGTAGGATATTGCGAACTTCGTTACCCGGCGCTGAAAAGGTTTTTCCACCTGCCAATTCAACATCGATATAGTCGTGCACATAGGTAAAGTATGGCGTGACATTCAGTTGCCAACTGCTTTTGTTCTTGTCGTTCCATTGTCCTGTAACGCTGAAGGTATGGGCGATTTCCGGCCTGAGGTTTTGATTGCCTACATAGCCGTTGCCGTCTCCAGACCATCCAATCATACCGCTGCACATCCAGCTTTTTGACCATGCGTATCGTTCGTAAAGATTCGGAGAACGCGTTTTGCGCGCATAACCAAATTCGTAGCTCTCCGTCGAAGATGGTTGATATCTGGCAATGGCCGTCACATCCCAATTACTGTCGTTACGGGAGTGATCGTGAGCGTTGAATGCCGCGACATCCGTGCTGTAGGTTGCAGTGTTATTGTATCCCTGAACATTGCCGACATTCATCCTGACCTGCTCGTTACGGACGCCAAGAATCGTTGTTACGTTATCCCCAATCTTTGCCTCCCATTCGGCAAACAGTGCGTAACGATCTTTCCGTCCGTTGTTGATGTTCACGAAGGCATTCGGGGACATCATCATGCTACCGGCAACAGGCGGCCACCAGTCATCAAGCGTGAAGCGATGGAACTCGTTACCAACCCTCACTATACTGTTTTGCCCAACAAGCATATCCGTTTTCAGCGTGTAACCCCAGGAGATCCCGCGTGTATCCATCGGCATATATGGCATTGAAACAGGTGGGCGGAGGGCGACAGGCAATTTGTCATCGCCGGAATCCATTTTGTGCCAGGTATTCTGGTAGTAGCCTTTAGCCTCAAGCGAGCCCCAACCGTAACCGGCCTTGTAGATCGCATTGACATACGATGCGTCGTTGTCGACCATGTCCATCCACTGGTTCACGAACCCCTGACCGGGAATCGACTGGTGCCCTGCTTTTACCGTCAGCACACCAGTGTCGGTTTTTGCGGCCAGAGTGAGGCCAAGGTTGTTCGATGCGTAGTAGGTGGAGGTAACCTTTTTGCCGTTGCCGTCAACGTAATCGTCGGCACGGTCATGAGAGGCTGTCACACCGAAACTCAGTTTGCTGCTTGCAACAGAGCTTGTTATCGAGACCCCTCTTGCATGGTTGTTGCTTCGATAGTATGAGGAAAAGCTACCGTTTTGTATGAGCTTCTTTCCATTTTCAGCGAAAACAGGGGATGCAGATTCCACGACAACGGTGCCGCCGATGTTGTCTCCGCCCATGCTGACCGGAGTCACGCCGGCATTGACGCTGATACTTCCGACACTGGACGGGGGAATGTACGACAGCGGCGGGTTCATGTGGTTGGCGCAGGCAGAGGTGATCTGCATGCAATCGACGCAAATCAGCAAACGTTCATCTGCCATTCCGTTGACAACCGGCAGGCTCGATACTCCGCCACCAGTTTGAAGGCTTACTCCTGCTTCATCGCTGAGCAGAGCAGCCGTATCACTGCTTTTCACTTTTTTCGATGATAATGGGGATGTCTTCGGTTTTTCACTTTTCGCGCTGACGACGATTTCTATGGATTGTGCCTCGGCAGCCAAAACCAGGGAAGGTGATGTCGCCAACGCAATGAGCAATGCCGAAAGCGGCCTGAACTTTATTAAATATTCGGTTGATTTGTTCATGTTTTTCAGTAATGAATAATTGTAATACAGAAACTTGTCTCCGGAAATCCGGCAACAAGCTTCACTCACCGCAGATTCTCGAGAAAAACGGTCTGGACGCATGAAGCATGGCATGCCTCGTGACAATAGCATGCACCAGGGACTCGGTATCCCGGTTTCAAGGCAAGCCAGATGCGGCCCGCTGTGCGGAATGATCAGTCAGACGGAGAATCCCTGGGCTTCGGGTGGGTGGTCTATCCTTCGCAAGGATCCTGATTGTAGATCGAAGATTGAATGGTCGTAAAATCTTTTGCCGGAATATGAGGCCAGATGAGGATGCACGTTTTCAGGTTCGAGGCCATGATGCATCATGTCGAGCATCTCTTCGAGAGATTTGGCAGATGTTTGTTTGCCGGATGTCGCAGGATGTGGATCCTGATCTGCATCGATTTTTTTCTGGAGGAAGCAATGTCCGCAACAATCCCTTGTTTTCTTTTCACAGACGGATGCAGCAATCGCCTTGCGGTTCATGTAAAACAGCCCGTGGTAGGTCAGCACGCAGTTGATCTGCAGGAGCATTCCGACGATCGTCAGAATCACTATGTTCCTGTTTCGCAAACCCATGGTCATGAACTGACGTTGAGGGAAATTATTGTCCTGAATACCTGGTTACGGCAAATTCGGACAATCTAACAATTGTTACCGGATAATCGACAAACTGACAGGGCACAAATGTAGTTGAAATCGCGTACCTTGGATCAGTATTGTAACCTCTGACAACCAACATCTCAAGAAGGAGCATTATATGGCCATGACCGTCGAAATCAGGGACAACAAGCTTTGCATCGAAATTGACATGCAGAAGCCTGAACCGTCTGCATCTGGAAAAACGCTCGTCGTAGCCAGCACCAAAGGCAACGTTGTCACATCGGTCGTAGTCGACGGCAAGCCTGTGACCATCGGCCTGAACGCCTACATCAAAAAATGAGGTCGATATTGGCGAGCGCTTCGCGTAAACCAGATCTTCGTTCAATACGGCGCCTTACGGCAGAAGAGAAAACCGTTTCGTCACCCCAGACAGTGATCGACTCCTTTGCCCGGGTGATGCCGGTGTAAAGGAGTTCCCTGGTGAGCAGTGCCTTGTCTTCCGGAGGGAGGATGAGGAGGACGTTGTCAAACTCGGAGCCCTGACTCTTATGCACTGTCATGGCATATGCTGTTTCGTGCTGTGGTAGAAACTCTGGAGGAATTCCGCGAACAGATCCATCCGGTAACGCAAAAAATGCACGGAGAGCTCCGGTATCAGGATCAGGGAAGATGATGCCTGTATCACCGTTGAAGAGTCTGTGCCCATAATCGTTTTCTGTAACCAGCAAAGGGCGATTTCGGTAGAAAACACTTTCAGGGCGAAGGAGCCCGGCGGCGCCGAGTAAAGCTTCTACAGCCTGGTTCATCCCGCTTGCTCCCCATGGGCCTTCGCGCAGGGCACAGAGTATACGGAATCGTTCGAAACGGCGGAGAGCCTCAGCCGGGTTTTCAGCTTCAAGAAATCCACGGTATCCTTTGAGCACCGGTTCAGCAAGGCGCGGACGCATCGCCTCGCGACCAGGTGCCGGTTCAAGTGAAATCCGATCCATATCGGGTTCAGCGAACAGGCGCAGAGCTTCACCATCATCCCCCGTATTGACGGCTCGGCTGAGGTCGGCTATGCCTGATCCTTCGCTGAACCGGAAATTTTTTTCGAGTACTGTCACGCACCCTTCTACCGTGGAGCCTGCCAACTCCCCCGCCCCGCAGATATCACCGAGCACAGCTCCAGCTGCTACAGAGGCGAGCTGGTCCTTGTCGCCAAGCAGAATGAGCCTGGCATCCGGAAGAAGTGCTGTCATGAGGGCTGTCATGAGCGGCAGGTCGACCATCGAGGCTTCATCGATTATTACCGTGTCATAAGGCAGCGGGTTTTGTGCCGAATGGCGGAATCCGTTCGATCCCGGCAGTGTGCCGAGCAGGCGGTGAATAGTCGTCACTCCTTCTGGAATAGCCCGCTTAACCTCATCTGAGCAGGGTAGCGACTCCCGGATGGAAACGATGGACGAGCTGAGCCTGGCAGCGGCTTTGCCTGTAGGGGCGGCCATGGCGATGCGCTGCCGCATCCCGCCCGGCTGTTCGATAAGCATGCAGAGGATGCGAACGACCGTCGAGGTTTTACCTGTTCCCGGTCCACCTGATATGACCGAAAAGCGATGCATCAGCGCTGATGAGGCTGCCTTCCGCTGCCTGTCGTCACCATTGCCGTCCTGAGGAAACAATCTCTCAAGGCTTACGCGGAGTGATGACTGGTCTGTTTCGCTCGATATTGATGATGCCCTCGAATGGATCTGCTTGGCCAGCATCTCCTGGTATTGGAAGTAGCGGTAAAGGTATAGGCGTCCCTCGTTGTCGAGTACCAGGGGACGATGGTCGCCAGGCTGGCCGACCGCCGTCGAAGATCTGAGAAGCGAAAGAAGGGTATCCAGTCCGGGTAATACCATATCTGTCATTCCCTGGAACCGGACCGTTTCGCCGGCGATCTCCGTCAGGTCGAAGCAGATGCTTCCCTGTCCAACCGATTGGCTGAGCAGGGAGACCACAGTGCGGAGCAGTTCGATTTCGCCTTGAGCTTTCCGGCAGATAAACGTCGAAAACTGCCTGTCGATAGGCCTTTCAAGAAAATCTATGACCATTCAGCTCTCCTCCCCTTGTTCAATCAGGATTGCGCTCAGTTCCCGGATCAGTCCTTCAGGAGGAAGATCGCGGAAAAAGCCTGTCTGTTCGCCATTGCATGCGCTCACGCCGCGCAGAAATACGTATATCACGCCGCCGAAATGGGTTGCGTAGCTGTAACCTGGCACGCGAAGCGACAGGTAACGGTCGAGTGCCACAGTGTAGAGCAGGTACTGTAGTGGATAGAGGTTTTCAGTCATCGCTCGACGAAGCGACCCCTCCCGGTACTCATCGACTGAGTTGCCGAGATGGTTCGATTTCCAGTCCAGCAGCCAGTATCTCCCTTCAGCCTCGAACACCATATCCATGAATCCAAGCAGCATGCCTTTCACCGGAGTGAAATCGAGCGAGGATGCAACTGAGGCAAGATCGACACCGCCCGGAACTGCCTTATGCCGGATGAGCACTTCGGCAAGGCCCGTGGAGGCCAACCTTTTCAACGGGAAGAAAAACTCAAGCTCGGTGCTCCACGCAGAAGGTTTCAAATTCCTGAGGGTGAACGATCCTCCAGGGGATGAAAGCGGCACACTGAGCACATTCAGCGCCATTTCGGTTATGCATGGCTGCCAGCACCTGTCGAAGCCATGACGGTCGAGCCCCTGTTCGATAAGCTCATTAAGCGCACTTTCAGAAGGCGATGCGAAATCGAGCGACTCGAAAATCGAGTGCATGAATATGCCCGCTCGTGCTCCGCGGTGAAATGAAAAGATACTGCGGTCCGCTTTCGGAAGCACTGTCGCTTGACGCGGTTCAACACCGGTTTCGTCTCGGTCAGGAAGTTCAGGCGCCTTATGCTGGTTGCGGCTGAAAGAGGTGAAGCTTGCCATCCGCCACTCGTTTTCTACCTTTGTGCTGAACAATCGCTTTGTGAGAACATGGTCGTCTGGTGCTTCAGGTCGCTCAATAGCAGCCTTTTGGTCACAGTCAGCGGGAGTAAGTCTCTTGAGTCCTATCGATCCATCAGAACCCTCGGCCAGCACCTGAAGCATTCCTGCCATTGCTACAGCATCCAGGGAGTCGAGTTCATTCCTTGCTGCCTCAACAACATCCAGCCTGTGCTTTACGGTGTCCGATACATGCAAAAGGTAGGCAGTTGGAGAAAGCATCGGGGGGTCGTTCCTTCGCCTTCCGTCGATTACCCTGCCTGTAAAGAAAATGCAACGACGCTCGGCTCTGGTCAGGGCGACATAGAGCAGCCGCAGGCTCTCGGCCAGCGACTCCCGCCTGGCTATCGATCGATGGGCCGCCTGCCCTGCCGATCCGAAATCCTTGACCATGCGCCCGTCTTCATCGTGAAAAAGCACTACAGTACTGCCTTCCTTACCTCCGCTGAACAGAAAAGGGCAGAAGACTATCGGGTACTGAAGCCCTTTACTGACATGGACAGTCACGATCCTTACGGCCGATTCATCGCTTTCGAGGCGGATCTGATACTCCTCGCAGGGATCTTTCGACGCTACCCTTTCGCTGAACCACGAAACAAGTCCCTCCATTCCCAAGCCCTGGTCATGGACCTGGCGGTGCAGCAGCTCGAAACAGTGCAACAAGTTGGTCAGGCTTCTGTCTCCAGATGAACCCGAAGCTGCAAGCAGGCGTTCGCGCACGGCTTCACGCACCATCAGCTCTCTGGCCATGACCATGAACCCTTTTTCCTGCCATATTCTGTGATAGTCGTGGATGCGCTGGAGGCAATCCGCCCATTCCGACTCGTCTTCGTTCATCCGTGCTATGTCACTGCCTGACAGTCCGAACAACGGGGTTACCAGCGCCGCCCGTACCAGCGGTTCACGGCCCGGGTCGGCCAGCGCCGTAATCATTATGCGCACCTCTTCAGCCTCCCGCGAAGCGAACACGCTTTCGTCGCTGCGCATCACTGTGGGGACACCCAGGGCACGAAGCGCCGCCTGAACCAGGCGAGCCTGACGATGTGTGCGCACAATTACCGCGATTTCGTCGGCCACGGCTTTTCCTTCGCGAATTATTTCGGTGACCCCGGACGCGCAAGCGTGTGACGCAAAACTTTCGGCTTCTCCACTGTTCATGGTGCCATTGTCTGTGCCGGAATCCATGAAGCAGATCTCCAGCGGAGGAGTATCTGCTTCAGTATTTCTCAGTTCCCCTCTGCCTGGAACAAGTGGTGGTGAAGTGATCTCTTCAAACACAAACGGCGCATGGGAACTCTCGAACAGGATATTGAACCCGTGGAGCAGCTTCGGGACGGAACGCCAGTTCGCGTTCAGGGTGAAGCGTCGCTCCTCGCCAACGTCAGAAGCTGCCTGAAGGTATGCGAAAATGTCAGCCCCGCGAAAGCTGTAGATCGCCTGCTTTGGATCGCCTATCAGGAAAAGCGGAGCTTCGGAACCGGAATAGATTGTCCTGAAGATATCGTACTGAACCGGATCGGTGTCCTGGAACTCGTCGATGAGGGCAGCCCTGTAACGCTTACGAAGAGCTTCTGCCATCTCAGCTGAACCGGGGCCTTCAGCAAGAACCTGATAAAGGTCGTCCAGCAGGTCGTCAAAGAAACGGAGATTGCCCTGACGTTTGCGTTCCGGCAGCCGTTTCCGGTAAAAAGCAACCAGTTCCGCCTTCAGAGCGAGTAATCGTTCATCGACGACTTGCATGAGCCTCTGGCAGGCATCAAAAAGAGCATGCTGTGGAGCCGTTCCTTTAGACTTTGTACCATTCACGATGCCCGAAGAGGTCATTTTATCAAAGCCACCGAAGAGCCCTGATGGATTACCAGCCTCGACGAATTTTTCCATTTCCGCCAGTAGCTGCTCTACCCGATCCTGCCTGTAAGCTGCCTCGGCACGGCTGAGCCCATTGTCACTCCTGAGAAGCGACGATACAGCATCCCTTTCCTGCCACCAGAGCCGGCATACCTCGCCAAATGCACTGGAACAGGCGGCTTCAATTGTTGAGATCTCAGCCTCACGATATGCAGGTAGCACCTCGGCCCGGCCAGAAGTATGCAGCTCGCGCAGCAGCTTCATGAAAGAATCAGGGGAGCATTTATTCTCCAAGGCATAGCCGAGCAGAGGGCTGCGATCAACAAAAAAGCGCTCACGCCAGAAATCGTCGACTACCTCGCGAACAAGCTCAGACTGATCGGCCACCAGTTCGGTATCATAAAGTGAGCCGCTTTCGAAAGCATTATCCTGCAACGCCCGCAGGCAGAACCCGTGGATTGTGAATATCGAGGCTGTATCAAAGGCCGCCAGCGCGGTTTCGAGCGCACCGGTTGCTCGCCCTGCTGTCCCGGCATCAATAGCTTGGTCGCGAAATCCGCTGAGGAACGAATCCTCCGTCGCAGCTCCCCGCATTACATCAAGGGCTTCGCGAATCCTGTTGCGGATCCTCGCACGCAGCTCCTTCGTGGCAGCCTCCGTGTAGGTCACCACCAGGATCTCTTCAGGCTGAAGCTCCTTTTCGACGAGCAGTCGGAGGTAGAGCGATGCGATCGCATAGGTCTTGCCGGTTCCTGCGCTTGCCTCGATGAGGTTCATCCCGGAAAGGGCGATAGCAGAGTGGTCCAGAATCTTCATCGTCATGCCTTCCCCGCATGTTCGAACATCGGAAGCAGCAGGCTGTCGGCGATCGACCGGAACTGCTCGCCGAACGGAGGTTCTTCGCCGAAACATCGCTTGAATGACGGATCGGCCCCATCACCCTCCCGTCCGTCATATCCATCCTCCCAGGCCTTCACGGCTGCTTTGAGACGCTCATCCTCGCTGTTGCCCTCCTTTTCGGCCCATGCTGACGAGGACTTCGGGAAGAAAGGCAACGGTTCCTTCAGTCCTTGCCAGTAGAATCCAAGCAGACTTTCGAGATGGCATGGAGCATTCTCGACGGCCTGGTAGCGAACTGAGCGGTCGAGCATGATGAGCAGGGTTTCCCTCGGCTGGCTTTCCTCTGAAGCATTGAGCACAAGATGTGAGATCCAGGAGCGGATACGGTCGGTCGCTTTCATCCTGGCACAGCGGTAGAGAAGCTGAGTTCCAGGCGCAAGCCTTTCAAGCTTCCCGACAAGGCGGAAACCGAAAAGTTCGAGATCAGCAGAAATTTCGCCTGTCGCTTCGGCCACATTCTGTGCATACACCTTGTGTGCAAAATCCTCGACTTCTCCGAGAAGCGCCTGAAACACCAGATCTCCATGGCTTGCGGGTGGAAGCATTCCCCTGCTGCGGAACAGCGGCAGAAGTGTATGGGCATCTTCTCCGCGAAGCAGCGTTTCAAGCATCTCCTGACGCAACAGGTAGGCGTCGAGCCCATCAGTACCGAAAGGTTCCCTATCCTCAAGCGGGCGTACTGCCGATCCGGTTTTAAGGCCGAGGCGACGTTCAAGGAAATAAGCCGAAGGGTTTGTGTAAAACCTTGCGAGCTCTTCGATCGTAACCGATTTAAACTCGTTGGAGGGCTCTGCAAGCGGATTTGCGAGGAAAAGCTTTGCCTGCACCGAATTGCGTACTTCGAGAGCCCGGAAGTTCTCGCCAGAGTAGCTGAAGAGAGAGGATCCTTCGGTGAAATAGGCCGGATTGAACCCCTGGAGGCGATGTTTGACAACCAACCGTGACTCTGCGGATTCATTTTCCGGGAAATTGAACCCGCGCTGCACTGCGTCGAGAAGTTCGCTTACCAGTACGGACGGAGGAATTTCGCTGTTGTCTTTGATGCTCTGGCCGACATAGCTCAGGTAGAGCGCGTCGCGAGCCGACAGGATCGACTCCAGGAACAGGTAACGGTCGTCACCCCTTACGGAGCGGTCTCCCCGACGAGGTTCCTGCGAAATCAGATCGAAGCCTGGCGGACGCTGCTGTCTTGGAAAGGCTCCGTCGTTCATGCCGATCATGGCCACAACCCTGAACGGAATGCTTCTCATGGGCAGCATTGCGCAGAACGTGATTCCGCCGGTCAAGAAGCCGAGACCCATTTCGGCCTGTTCGAGACGCGACCTGAACCAGGAGATCATCACAGGCGCAGTTACCTCGCGGTCGTACCGTGCTTTTCCGGCGAACTCGGACAGTGTGTTGATCTCTTCATTGATTTTGGCGAGTTCGCGTTCTGAATCCTCATCCGCAGAAACAAATGTTGATAACATCCAGAAAAAGAGCTCACGCCAGGCCTCGAGCGGTTGAAGACGATCGAGGCGAACGGTCAGCTCGTCGACTGAATCGATGAACAGTGCCAGCTTGCCAAGAGTTACGGCTTCTGTTTCGACACCGCATGGCAGGATTCCGTCGTAGAGCCGCCCCTCATCGGGCATTGCGTAGCCGAGCAACAACCGTTCGATGCCGGCACGCCACGAATTTTCGCGGTACGGAGGCAGCTCCAGCTTCTCCCTCGCGCTCTCGTCCATACCCCACCGGATGCGCGTCTCTTCGATCCAGCGACGGACTGTTTCGAGCTCATCGTCGTCCAATCCGAAACAGCGGCTTACCGGTGGTGAAGAGATCAGGTCGAACAACGCCGGTGCAGTGTATCGGCTGCCGTAAAGATCCATCAGCTTGACCATGACCGAAGCGATCGCACCCTCGTTCAGCATCCTGCGGTCGGCAATGGTGTGAGGCAGGTAAGGTACTCCGTCGCCTGCTGACCCGAACACCGTGGAGATATACGGGGCATAAGTTTCTATGTCAGGCGTCATGACTACGATATCTTTGGGCGACAGACCGGGAAGATGCTCAATAAGGTCGAGCAGGTTGTCGTGCAGCACTTCGACTTCGCGCAAGGCGCTGTGGCAGGAGTGCACCTGAACCGACCGGTCAACATGGGCCGGCAGCTCGCTCAGATCCTCTTCACCGGTGCCGGCAAGGTTCAGCATGTCGGATTGCAGCGCATGCAGCAACGTATCGTTCAACGGCTCGACATAAAGATCATTACAATTGCTCAAATCAAGCAGCAAGTCCGAAAAATCGCGTCCGCTCCTTCCCAGCGATGCGAGTAGCGGATTGCCCTCAGTGCTTAGCTGACGTTCACTCGCGCTCATGCCTGCGAGTTGCCGACGTGACCGGATATCTGACCAGAACTCCTGGGTCGGGCTTAGCAGGAAAAGGTTCACCTGCGTTACACCGGATACTGCTGCGAGCATCTCGACATGGAACGGAGGCATGTAGGAGATTCCGAAAAGAGAAACTCGCTCAGGGAAATTCGATGGCAGTTTCTCTTGCAGGAGCTTTCTGCAAAAATCCTTCTTCAGCTGTCCCCGGTGATGTCCGGAAGCTTCTTTAACCAGCGCCCGCCACAATTCGGGCTGCCAGTCATGTGCTTCGTCGTTACGTCCCATTTCCCATGCAGCCAGCAGATCCGGCCGAAAAAGGGTGTACTGGTCGAAGGTATCGGCGATCTTGCCGGCAAGCTGGAAAAGCTTCAGCCCATCATGGTCGCATTGCAGGTATGCTCGAAGTGGTGCGAAGGGCTCTCCGGATAAGACTCCCGGCAGGAGTCGCATGATGCTCCAGCACATGACCTCCTTGGAGAATGACGACGATTCGGGCTGTTCGAGGCCAGATATGTCAAAAAACTTCTGCACGAGTGCGTTCGGAAATGGATATTCGCCGTTGGCCCAGATACCCAAACGCTTTGCGAGCTGCATCGACAGCCATCGTTGCATGCCTCGGCTCTGAACCACGATCATCTCCTTTTGGAACGGTGTTCCTGGGGGTCTCCTTTCGACAAGATCAGCGAGTGCTGAAACCAGCTCCTCCAGCCGGTTGCTGGTGTAGAGTTCAAGCATGACCGGAAAGTGATGCATGGCTGTTCACGACCGGATCAGCAAATCTGTAATGGTAATCATGAACCATCATAGGGGCCAAGGAATAAAGGCATTCAGGAAAGCGTTGAACAATGAACTGTGACGCAGGATCTGTAAAGTATAATTAATGAATTCCCCCGCTGAGCCCAAAACTTGAGCGAAAACTGTCCTCCATCTGGGCGGAGAAAGTATCTGCCACTGCCGTGATCTATCCTCTGCAAACCGTTTCCTGAAAATTCTTACATTACAGCTGATTCATCAAATATCTATCAAACAATCAGATAACACAACATCATGGATGCAAGGGAAACCGTACTGGAAGTTCTGAAAAAAGAGGGTGAGCCGATGAGTGCCGGTCAGATAGCCGAAAAGAGCGGTCTCGATCGCAAAGTAGTCGACAAGGCGATGAATGCCCTCAAAGCCGATGGGCAGATCGTTTCCCCGAAGCGCTGCTACTGGACTCCGAAGCCATAAGGATTGTGATGATCAGGCCCACCACACAACCCGCAGGAGACGAAAACAGACACTCACCCTGCGGTACTTTTTTTCGATTCGGCACCGCAGGCGAGGATATGCTCCTCACATTTCTCGTTTATAACCGTCCGAATCTTTGTACTTTGGAGGCATAAGGCAAGCATATCATTCAACACTCAACATCTCGACATGATCCAATCTGATCGCCCGTTGCACCCCCTGGCACAGGACGAGCTCACTCAGCTCGAAACGTTTCTTACCTCGGACCAGACCCCAGAAGACTGCATGTCATCGCTTGAAATGATCGACGGTTACATGACGGCCATCGTTATTGGTCCTGAAATTGTGCCGCAGAACCAATGGATACCATATCTGCTCAATCCCGAAAAACAGCAGCACGACATTTTCGAATCCGCAGAACAGGCAGAGGAGATAACTGAACTCCTGACGAGGCATATCGGGGCTATAGCATCCCAGTTCGAGAGCGATCCGCAAGAGTTTCTGCCGATCTATGAAATGTTCAGTTACTCCGAAGATGATGAACGCGAGCTGGCCATAGAAGAGTGGGCGCTCGGTTTCATACTCGGCATGGAGCTGGCACATGAAGCCTGGCAGCCGCTTTTTGCCAACGAGGAGTCGGCCATGCTTGCCGGACCGCTGTTCATCCTTGGCAGGATCACCGACGATTACGAAGCCATGTCGCAGGAAGAGCGGGATGAAATGACCGATATGTTGGACGAATCGGTTATCCGCATTTACGATTTCTGGAATCAACTGACCTGAATGAATCCGCTTCCAGCTTTTCACAATAAAAAACCGGGCTTTTCCGCCCGGTTTTTTATTGTGAGTCTCCTTTTCATCCTGTCATCATGTTCAGGGCCTTCTGTCATCGTGTCTACCGTTATCGCGATGATCCTGATTATCTCTGGGTGGTTGAGGCCTGCCTTCATCGCGACGATCCCAACGCCTGTCACTGTCGATGCCATGGCGCTCCCTGTCATATCGGTCCTGGTGCCTGCGGTATTCGACATCACGAAAGCGTCGGATATCGTTGATCCTGTATCGCCTGATTCTTGGCGGAAGCGAACTCTCACGGATGACGCCCCACGGTCCGTTGTAATTTCTTGAGCGATACCACAGCCCATCGTTGTAGAGGTAATAGGAATCGCCATACAGAACAATGTCGTATGGACTTCCGTACGAAACAGAAAATCCTGGGGTACCTAGCTGGATAAAGCTCGGAGGTCGGTCGATCACAATCGCATGCCTTGGTGCTGAACCGATACGGACATTGACCTCGGCCAAAGCATCGACGGCTGGGTTGCCGATAAACATGCCTGCAAATCCCACGGCCATCAAAATCTTGCTTTTCATCATAGTCTCCTTGTTTTGTTACTTCTTAGTTCAAGCAGGCATTCGATTCACTGGAATACAATCTCAGGATCCGACCCTCTTAACATCCTGCTTCTGTAACTTCTGACGATAAATAGCCGACAAATCCAGCGCTGAAAATTGCACTGGTATCAAAGAAGGTTCAGCTTATGGTCAGCAGCTTGAACGCATGCCGCCAGTCGTTGTGCAAAAATCCAGGGATGCACCAGAGCATGCAAAGCGGCTCGATGGCTCTGGCAGCTTCTGCCATGCCCATATCGGCAACCCCCCACCCGAACTCTTCTAGGATCATGCCAACGGCGACCTTCGATTCTTTGTCGTTTCCGCATATGAACATGGTTGGTTGCCCCTCTTCGAATGAGGGATCAACCATGCATGCGCATCCGACAGAGTTGAACGCCTTGACGAAACTGGCCTGCGGGAACTCCTGTTGAAGCATCTCCATCAGTGAACTGTCGAGCGAGGTAAAAAAATTCAGCACACCGTTTACTGGAGGTTTGTCGGAGATCGGATTTGTAACGTCGATCACCGTTTTTCCGGCCAGCTTATCTGTTCCCGCCTGGCGCAGCACATCGGAGGAGGCCTGCCCTTTTACCGCAAGCACTAAAACGTCGCCGAAATCGGCCGCATCCCTGAAACTGCCGACCCTGTTGACCAGATTTTCCTGCGCCCACTCCTCAAGTTTTTGAGGCGATCGCGTACCCATCGAGACATCATGGCCATGCTTCTGAAACCCTGCCGCCAATGTTTTGGCGACATCACCCGAACCAAGTATCCCCACATTCATGATCTGCTCCTGTCTGAAATGTTAGCTGTGTGTTTCATACATCTTCATGCGCTACTTCTCCACCGGCCATCCCGATTCTGCGACCCGTTCTGAGACCACCTGGGCATGGCAGATGCAACTGCTCAAAGCCTGGAGACAAGCGTCACGAGATATGTAACTAATAGGATTTCGTGGGTTCAAGGTTTCATTTTCAGTTCTGTATTGCCTATTTATCTACAAAAGCACCGTTAACTAACCATTTGAAATGATGTTCATGGAAGGCGACAATACAATCAAACGGGAACAGGCTGCCGCACTATTCCGGCCTGTAGTCGAAGAAATCGTCGACCGATGGGCTTTCGGTAAGCCGATCAACCAGTTTTCCAACAAGGCAAACGGCTACTATCGGTTCACCAATTACCTCCTCGAATACCTTGTCGAATACAAGGCTTTTCCCACGGGAGTGCATGATATGCCTGAGGGGCGAGACCGTTTCAACCAGTTGGAACCGTCATTCCCTGTAGATTTCGACGTCGTTATTGGCGATGCGGTTCTGCCCCGCTGAGGAATGGTTAAAGGCCTTGCAGTGTGTCGTTCAGGAAATCGATCATCGGCTTGACGGCAAGGCAGGCTTCAGTCAGTTGGTCAACAAAATCGGGAGCCATAACCTCAAGGTCCCCGAAAAACAGCTGAGTGTAATAACCCTTGAACTTGAGGTATTCTATTGCCGGATTTGAGTCGTCATAGCCTTTAGGCGGACGTTTGGTCACTCCGGACGGATGAACGCCATCCGGGAAACGGTCGAGCAGTTCCCGGCTTGTAACGATAGATCGCCATTCCGGATAACGTGCGTCAATAGCCTTCCGTGTCTTTTCAAGTACCGGTGGCTCCGGCATGTACAGCCCACCACCTGCGAACGACTCCCCTGGCTCCAGGTGGAGATAATATCCCGCCAGTGGCCCTTTCCTGCCCCCTTCGCTCACAAAGGCGAAAAACCCGGTTTTGTAAGGTGTTTTGTCCTTCGAGAAACGGATGTCCCGATAGATGCGCATGATGCACGATTTCGGGTCAAGCCGCGCTTCGGCGATTGCGGGATCGAACCGGGAAATAGATTGAACGAACTGGGCCACCGTATCGAAAAAATCGGCGTAAGCCGCCTGGTAATCGGAGCGGTGAGCTTCGAACCAGTCCCTTGAATTGTTTGATTTCAGGGCTTTGAGGAAATCGAGCGTGGATTCAGTGATCATGATCTGTTGCCTCCATGTTCGTTATTGGGGAGATACCGAGAATGATAGGTTATTCCGCTATATGCCGTTTTGTGGCAAGCAGGAGCGCTCCGCCTGCAATGTCGAGGGCGATCCATGCCTCTCTCGGGATATGGATAGGAGTAATCGGATTGTAAACTACCGCGAAGATCCCGTAGAGAAGGGGGAAAATCGAGATCTTCTCACCGAAGTTCAGATTTTTGTATGTGCCCCATCCGAAGGTGCCGAATACAACCATTCTCAGCAGTGAGTCATAAAGCTCAGGAAGAGGAAACACGGCGACGAACATCATCGCCGCAGTTGCGTAGACAACTTGTACTGGCATAATTCTCCATTGGATTGAATGTCCCTGGCGGTCAGAACAATGAGTGGGATCCGAGCTCCTGCCCGTCAAGCCCCTCTTTCAGCACTCGCTTGTAGAAATCCCTCAGGGTATCGCTTCCATACGACGGGGTCGCATCAGCGTCATACTTGCCTGTCGCGGGATTGAGCACCAGCATCGATTCCGAAGTGTAATACTTTCCGATCCGGGCCAATTCCGCCTTGTCCTTGAATTGAGGAAACAGCCTGGACAGAAATGCCAGCATGGGAATGATAACGTCGAAAATCTGAATCGGCACCTTTGTTATCTTCGGTTCACGTCCAAGCAATTCGAAGAGCATGTTTGCCTGATCCAGATTCGTCACGGCTTTGCCTGGCCCTCCGATCGGCAGGATTTTGTTCTGCTTTGAGGGATCCTCGATACAGTCGGCCATGAACCGGGCCAGATCGGCCTCGCTGATAGGTTTGCAGGCAGTCAGCTTTCCATCGCCAAACACCTTGTAGGGTTTTCCGCTCTTGACGGCTTCCACCTGCCCGGCGATCGACTTGAAAAAAGCCGTCGGACGGACGATCGACCAGGTCAGCCCCGACTCCATCAGCTCCTTCTCGAATTTGAGCTTGGCCCGTTGAAATTCGAGCATCGGCTTCTGGACGCATATTGCCGAAAGCAGCACAAACTGTGTCGCACCCGCAGCCCTGCCAGCATCGAGGGCATTGCGAGTCGCCTGGTAATCGATGTTCCATGAATCTTTTATGCCGCCGTTGCGTGAAGTCAGGCAGGAAACCACCACATCGAACTTCTCGCCGCGAATGCCGTCTCTGGTCAGAGATGTCAGGTCACTCACGTCCCCGAAGCGAACCTCGGATCCCTTCAGTTCCTGCCGTGTCCTTTCAGCCGTATTTGAGGCATTAACCCCTGAGCGCTCCCGAGCGAAGCTGATTACATCATAACCCCGGGAGACCAGTTCGCGGGTGACGAATTTGCCGATGTAGCCTGTTGCGCCAACCACTAAAATGCGCTTATGCTGAGGAGCGGATGAGTTGCTGCAAGTGGGCGAAGGCGAAGCCGTACTCAATTGACGTTGGATTTAATGCTTTACAAAAGCGATGCTATACAAAACGATTATACGGCTTAAAACAACAACTTGAAACACCTTCGATAAATGCCGCCCATAGTGGCGATTATTTGGTTATTCAATTCTTCTTTTTTTTTGTGTCGGCGAAGATCTTTATGTTGCTTCTTCACCTGTAGAGCGACGGGAATTTTCTTCTCAGCTGTTCCAGCTTCGGTAAATCGTTGATGACGATGTAAGGCTGGTCAAGGTGAGATGCCAGATAGTTCTGATGATGTTTCTCGGCCGGATAGAATTGATTCAGTGGAACTACCTGGGTTACGATTGGTGAAGAAAACGTATGCGCGGCGGTCAACCTGTCAATGAAGTTTTTTGCCTGAACCTGCTGATCAGGACTCATGTAAAAAATCACCGAACGGTATTGAGTTCCGAAATCCGGCCCCTGTCGATTGAGCTGGGTTGGATCGTGTGCGACGCTGAAAAATATTTCCAGAAGCTGACGATACGTAACCATGCCCGGGTCAAAAACAATACGTACCGATTCAGCATGTCCGGTCTGGCCCGTGCTCACATCTTCGTAGTCAGCAGTGGTAGCAGATCCGCCAGCATATCCTGAAATCACCTCCACCACTCCCCTGACGTGTTTGAATACGGCGTCTACACCCCAGAAACAACCGCCGGCGAACACCGCCGTCTGATTAACCGGAGCAGAAATGGCAAGAGTGGTCAAACTGATGACGAAAATTGTGCACGCAACAATACCGGCAAGAGTGATGCGAAACTGTTTGATGATGTGCATGGTGAGCCTCCCTGTCGTTAACCGAATGTAAATGCGAACGCCACGGCACCAGCATCCAGAAATTCGATGCGGAAGGTGTGTGGCCTTATGACGTCGTGTTGCCGGATAAGCTGGTATAGCCGCTGCTTCCGAATCACGCCATTACCCTGCGGGTCTATATCTGTCCCATGGCCCTTCCCTGGAGCAAGGCCATCGAGAGTGACCCTGAAACGCACCGGTTTATCGCCTTTGGAACCGAGCACCAGATGCAGGTCGCGGCCCTGAAAACGATAGCTTATGGAGCTTCCTGTCGTCTGCGATACTGCATTTTCTTCAGTGACCAGCCATCTGCCGCCCAAAGCCCATTGGTCCAGATCGAACGAAACAGGCGTGCTATACTGTGCTGCAACATTGTGCCTGATCGGCTCACGGGAGGCAAAATCCTCCTGACGGCCATATCCAACATAGGTTTCAGGAGAGCTTGCCATATCAGACGCTGCTGCTGTAACACCAGCTCCCAATGGATGTGCCAGGCTATCTCCCCTGACCAGCTGGCCATGATGCGCTTCTCTCAGCAAATCCTGAATCATTCGTTCGGTTTCTTCATATGCGCCTTCGCCGCTCTGTCGATGCCGGATCCTTCCCTGTGTGTCGATCAGGAAATGTGCAGGCCAGGCCTTATTGTCAAAAGCGTTCCAGATGGTGTAACGGTTATCCATGGCGACGGGATAAGTAATGCCCAGATCATGGACCGCCTGCTCAACATTATGTCGATCCTTCTCAAAGGCAAATTCCGGGGAGTGGACGCCAATGATGACCAGTCCCTGATCCCGATATTTCCTGTCCCACGCTTCCAGATAAGGCAATGTCCTTAAGCAGTTGATGCAAGAGTAGGTCCAGAAATCCACCAGGACCACTTTACCCCGCAGCATCTCGCTCTTGAGCGGAGGTGAGTTCAACCAAAGTGTCGCACCAGTCAACGACGGCATCAGGGAGGTACCGACCTCAATGACCGCTGGTGGCTGAATCGTGAGTTTCTTGATCAGTTTTTTTTCTGCCCCGGTATTGTTAAATGACGAAAGTTTCGACAGAAATCGAGTATCCCAACCCATGGCGATGACGATTACGCCGATTACAACGGCGATGCCCAGACCGCGGCGCACCCAGTGCTCCGCCCCAAGCCCGCGTTTCATCAGCTTTAAAATTTTTCCGCCGGCAACAAGGGCCAGAGCCAGAGACGTTGCCGCACCGGCAGCGAACACAAGCAGCAGGATTGTGCTGAACCAATTTGCCCCGCTCAGCGCAGCTCCAGTCAAGACCAGCCCGAGAATAGGACCACCGCATGGAGCCCAAAGAAAACCGACAGCCACGCCCAACAGCAATTCCCCCTTGATTGAACTTTGTTTGTCGGCATTTTGCTGAAGCCGCCCTCCCAGGGTTACAAATGGGTGCATCAATCGTTCCGACAAAGCTGGCCAGATCAGCGCAAGGCCTAAAAGCAACAGCAGGAGCAGGGCGGCATATCTGCCATATTGGTTGACCTTGACAAGCCATGCCCCTCCCACGGCCGCAAAACTGGCAAGAAGAGTGAAAGTAACAGCCATACCGATTAAAACCGGCAACCCGCTGCGCATGAACGACCGTTCCGACCTGGCGAAGACAAAAGGCAAAACGGGCAGCACGCACGGACTGAATATTGAGAGCAGCCCGCCGATATACACCAGCAAATAGAACAGCATTAAAGTTTAATGTCTTGTTGAAATACTGGTCATCTTCAAACGTTTCGCCTGACAGATGGTTGCTTTGATGGGGAACGGGAAACGAATGGAGGTATTTCGACAGGCGACCTTAAACACACAAGATTACTGGCACACCTTGTCATTAAAAAACAACACGGTCAAAGGCAATTTGTTCCCATTTCACTGGAAAATTTGTGTGGGCTGCTTCTTCGAAATTCTGACCATCTGAAAAATCATTATCTTGAAGAAGAAATTGCGAAGTAATTTTGAGTGACTGTAAAGGCCCTGCAGATCGACCTTCCAACTGGCGCTGCACGTGAGTTTTTTTATTGACAGGAAATAATGGTAAGTTCTCGACCTACAAAAATGTAGAGCCCAGAGGGGCTGGCCGGCATATCCGATTGGACGTTTTTCATGGTAGTTCTTACGCGACAGTGGTGTCGAAAATCCGACCTGGGCAGATGCAATTGATTCGCTCAGGCCGCAACAATGGCCATCGATATGCTTGAGAGGAGGGCGCTGTTTTGTAGAAAACAAGTCTGGAGTATCGTCTTCATTAACTCTTGAATGGAGTATTTCAAGAAATGAGCACTGCATCTCGTGTCCTCAACAAAGCCCTGCAAAGCAGGATCATGTCCGCGGAACAAGCCGCGAGCC
>Ga0326726_10000202_pt1 | contig 57481 bp, 49 predicted proteins | sample MHFenrmetagenome_2_FD_207603 | JGI IMG/M metagenome (GOLD analysis project Ga0326726, IMG submission 207603) | Lab enriched peat soil microbial communities from Michigan Hollow, Ithaca, NY, United States - MHF15MN | ecosystem: Environmental > Terrestrial > Soil > Wetlands > Peat | place: USA... | reverse complement strand
TAGGAATACCGAGGCTCAATATCGGCATAGACGTTCTATGTTCCCGGGGTGATTGGGGGAGCAAATGAAGCAGTTAAGAATAGCGATCATGTTGGCTTTGATGGCCGCTGTGCCGGTGAGTTTGAAGGCGCAGAATGCGGGCACGGTGCCAAACCAGGGCGCGGGCCAGGCAGGCAATCCCGCGGCGCAGGGCAATGTACTCAGGATTATTTCACCGCGGAATGGAGAGCGCGTGCGCCAGACGTTCGTCAATCTGAAGTTTGAATTGACGAATGGCGGGGCGTCGGCGGCAGGGATGCCGAATTTTCAGATCAAACTCGACGCTCGCGACCCGGTGACGACAAGTTCCACCGACCAGACGTTTACCGGGCTGACGCCGGGGCCGCACACGATCACCGTGCAACTGGTGGACGCGAACGAAACGCCGGTGGCGGGCGCGCGCAACGAAGTGCAGTTCGTAGTCTTGCAGCCGGCGCCGACTCCGGGAGCCGCGATGTCGTTGCGTCACCGCAGCCCGAACTTGATCGCGGCGGCGTTGCGGGTGGAAGAGCCCGAGGACCGCGTCCAAGAGAAAGATCCGGAACTGCCGTCGGCAGCGGGAGCTCTGCCGCTGTTGTCGGTAATCGGCTTTGGAGTGCTGCTGGGAGGAATTGCCTCGGCGATGAAGACCAGGCCGAAATAGACCAGGGCTAGTTTTGGGCAAGAGGCACGGCGGCGAGGCTGTGCCTTTGCGCTTTATGGGCGTGGGCATTTTGATTGCGAGAAGCTGGATTTGGGCATCTTAGAGAGAGCGCCCGGCGCTGTTGACCCTTCGATCGCGGAGAACGTCGCCCATGAAGTCGGATTCGCCACTCTGGCAGGGGATGCGCCGACCCGGATTTTTCAGCCTGCAAAGAAAGCGTGCGTTCCTGATGCTGGAGCGCATGCGCGAGTTCTTGACCCGAGAGCGCATGCGTCAAGCGATTTCGCCCGTGCTGGTGATCCTCGGCGGATTGCTGCTAGGCTACGTAGTAGCGCAGTACGGCGAGATGTACCTGGAGCAGCGTCACCTGGCGAGCGCGTGGCAGAGACAGCAGCAGGCGCGTCCTGCGGGCCCGCCGTCTGCGGCGGTGGCCAGGAACGAAGATGACAGCCTGACGCGGCTTTCGGTACCGAAAATCGATTTGGACTCGGTGGTGGTGGAGGGTACGAACCGCAAAGCGCTGCTGCTGGGGCCGGGTCACCTGAGCGAAACCCCGCCGCCCGGTGAAACGGGAAATTCGGTGATCACCGGGCATCGCGACACTTTCTTCCGGCACATTCACGAACTGGAGAAGGGCGACACGGTGCTGGTGCAGCGGGCCGGCACAACGTACCGCTACCAGGTGTTCGGAAAAAAAATTGTCGAGCCGGATGACATGTCGGTGATCCGGCCGGTGCAGGACAGCCAGTTGACGCTGATCACGTGCTATCCGACGTATTACATCGGGCCGGCGCCCAAGCGACTGGCGGTGTTCTCCAGGTTGGTGGCAGATAGGAAAGCCCCGGAGGCAACGGGGCACTAGCAAAGTTTCAGTTTCGCGATCTGAGCGCGTTTTCGCCGCAGCGCTTTTAAATGAACATCTCGTCCTGGGGAACACCGGAGCGATCGCGCGAGCGGCGGCCGAGCAGGGTGCCAAGGCCGGCGGTGAGTCCCTGCACGATGCCGGCCACCTGCCGGACGGGCGAGATGACCGTGTGGTGAACCATCTCGGTGGTCTCCTCGACGCGGTCCATGGTGCGGGTGACGATCTCGTCGGCGCGGATGACGTGCAGGCGGGTGCGGTCGAGGATGTCGTTCACCGTGACGTCAATCCGCTCGAGTTGGCTCTTGATGGTCGCCGAGGATGCGGCGGCGTTGCTGATCAGCTCTTCGATCTTGGGCTTGGTGGTGGCGAGGAGCGACTGCGCGGCGTCCAGCGTGGGCAGCGCGCGGCGCTGGACTTCGTCGGCCAGCGCCTGCATGCGCGCGGCGCTCTTCTTCACGGTGACGAGGATCGCGAACAGGATGCCGATCTGCATCACCAGGGCGATGCCGATTTCAAACAACAGAACTGTGAACCGGGTCTCCATGATGTGCGCCGCTAGACCTTGCTTTCGCCTTCGGTGGTGGCGTCGCGGTACGCCTGGCGGCCGGCCTCGTAGGCGGACTTGAACTGATCCTTCTGCTGGCTGAGGATGTCGCGCCCCTTGTTCACCAGCTCATTGGCCTGCTCGCGGGCCTTCTGCGCGCGCTCGACGACGAGGTTGCGTCCTTCTTCGGCGCGGTTGACCAGGGTGTCGCGAGTTTCGCGGCCGGACCGGGGAGCATAGAGCACTCCAATGGCGGCGCCAATGCCCAATCCGGTCAGGAACCAGAGGAAGCCATGCGAATCGTTGTCGGACATATGAGTACCTCCCGGCATTTTTCCTGCGGATGGGGATGTTAGCACCCGCGGCGAGAAAGCGGCAAGCTGCAAGCGTCACAATCCAATTCCCGTTTGAGAACCAGCGGATTTCTGGCTGTGCCCGGGAGCGCCAGCGAACGGATCCGGCGATCACGGCTTCTGGGTGGGCCGGAGCACGATCTCGCTGGCAAAGGACTGCGACGCCTGGGTAACGATCATCTCGACCACATGGGCGACGTCGGACGGACGCAGCATCTTGAGCGCATCTTTGCCTTCATGGGGACTGAGTTCGGATCGCGTGCTGCCTGGACAGACGACGGTGACGCGAATGTTGTATCGGCGCAGCTCTTCCGCGACCGAGTAGCTCAAGCCGTTCAGCCCCCATTTGGAGGCGGCGTAAGCGGCGCCGTTGGGCAGCGGATTCTTGCTGGCGATGGAGGAGATGTTGATGATGTCGCCGCGGGCGGCCTGGATCATCATGGGCGCGAAGGCGCGGATCATGTAGTAGACGCCGCGCAGGTTGGTGTTGATGATGCCGTCCCAGATCTCGGGCGGAAGCTGATGCAGAGGGCGGGCGAAATCGCCGACACCGGCGTTGTTGACCAGGATGTCGGAGCCGCCAAACGTGGTTTGCACCCGCGCGGCGAGTGCTTCGACGGAGTTCGGTTGAGAAACATCGCATATCATGGCTTCGCAACGACCGCCGGCCGAGGTGATGGCCTGCGCCGCTTCGTCGAGGGTCTGCTGCGAGCGCCCGCAGATGACGGTGGTAGCGCCTAATTCGGCCAGGCGGCGCGAGATGGCTTCTCCGATGCCGCGGCCGCCACCGGTGACCACGGCCACTTTGCCGTGGAGCGGTCTGGTTCCGCCATGGGTCATGTCCAACTCCTGAAAAAGTGCGCCAGCAGGCTGTTTTCGCGGGTCCGGTGCGGTTCGGGAAACATCCGGCAGCCAGCAAACCCGCATCCAAAAAAGCGGGAAAGTCTGTAACTGATACTTAACTTGCCTTTGAACGAGCTACATTCTTATAATCCCTTGCCTCTGAGCGTCCTGCTCTTTAGAAGCGGAACCAGGGCAGGCGGTAGTAAGAAATTGCCGTTCCGGGTCCCGGGCACGCGTGCCGAACGCGCGTGTCACCTCCGCGTGCTGGTGTGCGTGCGTGGATAGAGTCGCCACTTTCCCGAGGAATCGAAGGAGCCATCGCATGAAGAAGTTGCTGATGTTGCTCGTGCTTGTTGTTGTGGTAGTCGCCATGGGCATGGCACAGGCCAGCACGCAAACCGAGGCGCAGCCAGGAGCCGCTTCCGCGCAGGGAGCCCAAAGCGGCCAGGCAGCCCCCACGGGACCGACCATCAAAGATCCCGCCGAATACAACGCCTACGTCACCGCGCTGAACCAATCCGACCCGGCCGCCAAGGCGCAGGCGCTGGAAACGTTTCTCCAGCAGTACCCCAACAGCGTGGTGAAGGTGAGTGCGCTGGAACTACTGATGGCCACCTATTCGCAGCTTGGGAATTCGCAGAAGGTGACCGACAGCGCCACTCGCCTTCTTCAGGTGGATCCCAGCAACCTGCGGGCGTTGGCGCTGCTGACCTATAACTACCGGCAGCAGGCGGAATCGGGTGGGCCGAACGCGGCGCAGGCGTTGCAACAGGCGGCGCAGTATGGGCTCAAGGGCATGCAGGCCTTGGAGAGTGCGCCCAAGCCCGCCGAACTCAGTCCGGCGGACTGGGAAAAACTCAAGGCACAGACGCGGCCGATTTTCGCGGGCGCGGCCGGCATGGCGGCGCTGCAGCAGAAGGACTACCCCACCGCGCAGAAGTACCTGGCCAGCGCCGTGCAGGGGCAGCCCAATGATTTGCGCAACGTATATCCGCTGGCGCTGGCATATCTGCAGCAGAAGCCGGCGGACGTGCGCGGGCTTTGGTACATCGCGCGATCCGTCAATCTCGCCCAGGGAACGGCGGCGCAGTCGCAGATCGCAGCTTACGGCAAGAGCGCTTACACCAAGTATCACGGTGGCAGCGATGGTTGGGACCAACTGGTGGCGCAGGCCAAAAGCGCGCCCGATCCTCCGCCGGACTTCAGCATCAAGCCGGCGCCCACACCGGCCGAGCAGGCAGCAACCCTGGCCAACAGCAAGCCGGTGGAGCAGATGTCGTTCGACGAGTTCCAACTGATTCTGACCTCGGGCAATCAGCAGGCTGCCGACAAAGTCTGGAACGGCATCAAGGGCAAGCCGATTGCGTTCGAGGGCAAGGTGATCAGCACGACGAAGAATTCTTTGCTGCTGGCTGCCACCGTGGACGATATCCAGAACAACCAGGCGGACGTGGAATTGACCTTCGAGTCCCCGATTTCCGCTTCGCTGATGCCGAAGCAGGGCGCGATGGCGAAAGTCCAGGGCACGCCGGTCAGCTACGACGCCAACCCGTTCATGATTCACATGACCAACGGAGCTTTCATCGGAGCGCCGAAGAAGGCGGCGCCCACTCCGGCACGCAAGCCTCCGGTGCGGAAGAAACCGTAACCGTAGGCTCGAAATCCTGGAGGGAGAGGGTGGGCACGGCGCAATGCCGTGCCCTTTGTTGTGCCGTTGCAGGTTGCAACCGCCCGGGGGGGCAGCGGACGTCACGAGCTCTGAATCATGTTACCGCGCGGCTTTTTTCTCCAAGGCGAGGAGACGGGCGCTTCGCGGAGGACGCCGGGCGCCGTCGCGCAGGCTGCGAATGTCGACCTTAAGTTCGGTAATGGTGCGGCTGAGAGTATTGCGGTGCATGCCAAGTTGGCGGGCAGCTTTGCACTGGTTTCCCTGATTTTCCAGCAGCACGGTTAGAATGAACCGCTTCTTGAATTCGCGTACCGCTTCCGAATAAAAAATGCCACTCTTGTACATCTGCATTACCAGGGATTCCAGTTGGTCTTTCACGGTACCTCTCCTTTTTATGACAGTCCGTTGGTAATTATTTGGCCGGCGGAGCCGACGGTCCCGGAGCAGCGGTACTATTTATGGCCGGTGGCGCGCCCTCGCGAATGTTGGCGATGGCAGCCAAGCCGGCGCGAAACTGTTGCCGTACTTGCGACGGAGCCACCCAGACGGCGGCGCGCGCCAGCACCAGCAAATACGGCGCCGTGCGCGAACGCGCCAGCAGGGTGGAACCGGGCGAAAACGAAGCCAGCGCGAGGACCGAAATCATGACCAGCAAAACTCCTCGCAGCAGCCCGAACATCCCGCCCAGCACGCGGTCGAACCAGCGCAGCCCGGCTTCCTTCATGCCGAACCGCGCGATCCGTCCGATCGTCCCCGCCAACAGGACGACAACGAAAAAAACCGTCAGAAACCCGCACAGGTCGGCTACCCACGGCGTCTTCACATAGGGCGCGAACCAGGGCGCCACTTGACGGTATCCCCAAGCCGCAAGCAGATAACCTGCCACCACTCCGGCGAGGGAGAAAACTTCGTACATGAACCCTTGCGAGGCCGCTACCAGCGCGGAAATTAAAATGACGGCCAGGATCAGCCAGTCCGCTCCGGTCATGCGGGCCCTTTCGTCAAAATTTTGCTGCGCTCCTCGATTTCTCGCCGCGCTCGGCATGACAAGCCAACCTGAGTCACGCCGCTTGCACCTGTAATTCCCGCCCAGTGAGCCGACGATAGGCCTCCAAATACTTTGCGCTGGTATTTTCCACCACGTCGGGCGGAAGCGCCGGGGCGGGCGGTTGCTTGTTCCAACGGATCTTTTCCAGGTAATCGCGCACGTACTGCTTGTCGAACGACTCCTGACCGCGCCCGGGCGCGTATTTCTCCGCGGGCCAGAAGCGGGATGAATCCGGCGTCAGCACTTCGTCGGCGAGCACCAGGCCGGCGGCGTTGTGGCCGAATTCGAACTTCGTGTCGGCGATGATGATGCCGCGCGCGGCAGCGTGTTCGGCGGCGGCGCCGTAAATGCGCAGGCTGAGCTCGCGCAGTTGTTCGCTCAGCGCCGGGCCGACGATCTTCTTCATTTCCGAGAACGGAATGTTTTCGTCATGCCCGGTGGTGGCCTTGGTCGCCGGGGTGAAAATCGGCTCCGGCAGCTTGTCGGATTCGCGCAGGCCCTTGGGCAGGACGATGCCGCACACCGCGCCACTCTGCTGGTATTCCTTCCACGCCGAACCGGAGACGTACCCCCGCACTACGCATTCCACCGGCACCATGTCCGCATAAGCCACCAGCATGGAGCGCCCGTAAAGCTGGTCTCTGTAACGGCGAAGGTGCTCGGGGTAGCGATCCACATCGGCAGTAGCGAGATGATTGGGCACGATGTCGCCGAGGAATTCGAACCAGAACAGAGAAATCTGCGTCAGCACCTGCCCTTTGTGCGGAATGCCGGAGGCGAGCACGTAATCGAAGGCCGAGATGCGGTCGGTGGCGACCAACAGCAGGCGCTCGTTGCCGGCGCGATAGAGGTCCCGCACCTTGCCGCTGGCGTACAGCTCCAGTTCCGGAAAATCGGTTTGCAGCAGGACGTCTTGTCGGGCGGAGTGAGTCACGGCGGAGAGTCTTGGAACGGGAAATGTTTTCGATAATGAACGTCGCGTATTCTAGCTGCCCAAGATTTTTTGTCAATCGCCCGAGCGCCGATACTGTCGGATGAAGATCAATGCACCAAGAATACCTGTTGACAGCAATACCGTTTCCGCGAAAGAGGCTCTGGTAGCGTGTTTCGAGGCGTGCCGGTGTGGAAATCAGGGACCGGAGAATTGCGGATTGAGGATTGCAGATTGAAGATTGAACCCAGACGCTGTGGTTTTTCAATCTGCCAACGTCAAGCTCCAATCTTCCACGGTGACTACGCCGTCGCCACCTGCTCGTTCTCGTGGAAGCGCACCGAGACCAGCTTGGAGACTCCAGGCTCCTGCATGGTGACGCCGTACATCACCGGCGCCACGCTCATCGTCTTCTTGCTGTGCGTGATGAGGATGAACTGCGTGCTGTCGCTCATCTCGCGCACCATGTCGGTGAAGCGGCCGATGTTGCTTTCGTCCAGCGGCGCGTCCACCTCGTCGAGGATGCAGAACGGGCTCGGCTGATACTGGAAGATTCCCACCAGCAGCGCCAGCGCGGTCAGCGCTTTTTCGCCGCCGGAGAGCAGCAGCACGTTTTGCAGCTTCTTGCCCGGAGGCGATGCCACCACGTCAATGCCGCTGTCGGCGGCGTTCTCCTCGTCGGTGAGCCGCATGAACCCGTTGCCGCCGCCGAACAGCTTGCGGAATGCCGCCTGGAAGTTGATGTTGATGGCGGCGAACGCCTCCTGGAATTTCTGCCGCGAGATCGTATCAATCTCGCGGATGGCGTTCTGCGTATTTTCAATGGAGTCCGTCAGATCTTTGCGCTGCGTTTCCAGGAATCCGTGGCGCTGCGCCGCCTCCTGGTACTCCTCCAGGGCCATCATGTTCACCGGACCCATGTTGTCGAGCTTCGTGCGCAGCTCGCGGTAGGCCGTTTCCTCCAGCGCGAGCTGTTCGCCACGGGCCGGAGCGATGGACTCGTCACCCAGTAACGTGTCGGCGGTCACTCCCAGCTCGTTCATCGCGGTTTCCGCCATGTGCCGCTGGTCGGACTGCAGTTTGGCCGCCTGCGCCGCCAGTTCGCCGCGACGGTCGCGAACCGCGTCCATCTCCTGGCGCGCCGAGCGGAGTTGCTGCTCAATCTGCGCCAGACGCGCGCGTATGAGCTCCGATTCGACCTGCAGGCCGCGCTCGCGCGCTTCCGCCTGCTCGCGCTCGCCGGCCAGCGCCACCAGTTGTTCCGCGATTTGCAGATTTTCGATCTCGCGCTGCGCTTGTTCGGCGGCGGCCATCTGCTGCTGCGACTCCAGCGCCTCGACGCGTCCGGCGATTTCAGCAGCCATGCTGTCAATGCGCGCCAGCGCGGCGGTTGCGGCCCGGCGGCGCTCTTCGACGGCGGCCACTCGCGCCTTCATTTCCGACGCAACCTGCGCGGCGGCATCGCGCGCGCTGCGCAGCCCGGCCAGGCTCTCCTGTGCCGCGGAGGCTTCCGCTTCCAGCCCGGCCTGGCGCTGCTCGCAAGCCGCGACTTCGGCCTGCTGCTCGGTCACCAGCGCCTCGTTGGCGGCGCGCTCGCTGCCAACCTGCTGCGCCTCACGCTCCGCCAGTGCGACGCGTTCGCCGATCCGCGACACTTCGCTTTCCAGTTGCCGCAGGTTGTGACCGGTGGTGAGCGCGCTCCGGTCGGCGTCGCGCTTCTCCGCCTCGAGCCGCTCCAACAGCGACGTGAGGTCGGCGATGTCGCGCGCCAGCGTGGCGGCGCGGCCCTCTTCCTCACCGAGCGTCCGCTCCACGTCGGCGAGCACGCGCTGCACCTCGCGCAAATCGCGCTTCATGGAGAGCGGGCCTTCGCTGCGCTGTTTGCCGCCGGTGACGGTCACGTTGTGGAAACACTCGCCCGATTCGGAGAGGAAGAAGGACTCGGGGTTCTCCAGCGCCAGGTCGCGAGCCACGGCAGGATCGGGCACGATGTAGCCGTCGCGCAGCTTGGGCAGGATCACTTCCAGCGACTTGCCGAAGCCGTTGAGCACGCGGATGGTCTGCTTCAGCGGGCGGACGGGTTGCGCGTGCGGCGGCGCCTGGTGCGCGGCCTCGTCGAGCTTGAACGAAAAGCGCGCCTGGGAATCGTCGGGGTGCACCAGGAAGGTGGCGCGGCCATCAAAATCGGTGCGCAGCAGGCGCATGCCTTCGTCGGCGGAGTCCCACGACTTCACCACGATGTAGTTGAGTTCGTCGCGCAGAAAATCTTCGACCACGTGTTCGTAGCGATCCTCGACTTCGAGAAAGTCGGCCAGCACGCCGGCGGGCGCGAAGCCGCTGTTCAGGGCTCCGGACTGGAACAGCCGGCGGACGGATTCGGTGGAGTAGCCGTGCTCGGCGATCACCGATTCCAGCGATCCCCGCTTGCCCAGCGCGGTGGCATACTCGGCGCGCAGGGTGTCGAGGCGGCGCTTCGATTCGGTTTCCGCCGCGCGCTTTTCGGCGATGGCGGAGCGCGTTTGCTCGATGTCTTCTCCCAGGGCGGTCACGCGCGCGGAGGCGTCTTCGAACTCGAATGCGATCTGCCCGCGCTGATCGCCGAAGGTGTCAATCTGCGCGCGTCCGGTTTCGATTTCACTGCTCAAGCGGCGCAACTCGCGCTCCAGGCCGGTGATGTGCTCCTGCGCGCGTGTGAGCTGATTGCGCGCCGTGGCCGCGGCCCCGACCGCTTCCATAATGGTGAGGCGCCGCAGATCCTGCTGGCGCTCCAGGTCGGCCAGCGCGTTCGTCGCTGCCGTGGCTTGTTCTTGTGCCGCGGCGGCTTCCTGCTGCGCGGCCGCAACTTCGGATTCCGCCGATTCCAGGCTCTGCCGGTGCGCCTCGCGCTCCGCCTCGATGCCCACCAACCGCGCACGGGTCAGCGCCAGTTCCGCAGCGGCGGATTCGGCGCGGCGCGTCAGCTCGGCGCAGCGTTCGTCGTTGGTGCGCTGCCGCGTGGCGGCGCGATCGGTTTCGCGAGTGATCGCCGAAACGCGCTCGCGATGGATGCGCGCGTCGGTCTCGATGGCGTAGCCGCGCTGCGTGCCCGCAGCCTGCTCCAGTTCCAGCTCGCCGACGATTTGCGTTTTCTCGCGCAGCTCTTCCCCAAGCGCGTTCAGGGTGGCGTCCAGTTCCTCGGCTTCACGGCGAAGCTGGGCAAATTTTCCCGCCAGCACCACGCGCAGTTTGCCCCGCATTTCATCGCGCAGGCGGGCATAACGCTCCGCTTTCGATGCCTGGCGCTTGAGCGAGTTCATCTGGCGCGTGACTTCCTCGAAGATGTCGTTCACCCGGGCCAGGTTCTGTTTCGCTTCTTCGAGGCGCGCTTCCGCCAGCCGCTTGCGCGTCTTGAATTTCGTTATGCCCGCCGCCTCTTCGATGATGGCGCGGCGGTCGGTGGGCTTGCTGGAGAGAATCTGCCCGATTCTTCCCTGCTCGATGATGGCGTAGGACTCCGGGCCCAGACCCGTGCCCATGAAGATGTCCTGGATATCGCGCAGGCGGCAGAGCTTGCCGTTCAGCAAGTATTCGCTGTCGCCGGAGCGGAACAGGCGGCGCGTGACCACGATCTCGCCGGCCTTGAAGCTGGGCCTGAACCTGCGGCGACGAATCTTCAGGACCACCGTCGACGGTTGACGGTCGGCGGTAGGCAGTAGGCCATCAGCTCCGTCGGAGGACGCTGGAGCGCGCTCGCCCTCGAGCGCGGGTGCTGATCCCTCTTGCCCAATCAAGGCCGATGGTTCTGCTTCAGCTACGGCAGTTCCCTCCTGCACAGGCGGGGGCGCCAGCGCAACCCCATCTGCGGGCATCGACGTTCGGCCGTCGACCGTTGGCGGCATCTCATCCGCCTGCCCTGGCTGCACTGCTTCCAGGTACTCGTCGGTCTCGCGGGAGGCGCTTTCCCGCAGCGCGGCCTCGTCCCAATCCGCCTCCGTCATCTCATCGTGGATTTCGATCTCGGGCTCGGCGCTCGCCTCCGGGCCGTCGTAAACGTCGGGATCGATGAGGGTGAGGGAGACCTCGGCCATGCCGGTGGGCTTGCGGTCGCGGGTGCCGGCGAAAATGACGTCTTCCATGCGCGCGCCGCGCAAGGTGCGCGCCGACTGTTCGCCCAGTACCCAGGCGATGGAGTCCGAAATGTTGGATTTTCCGCAACCGTTGGGGCCGACGATAGCGGCAATGCCGTCGCCGTGAAATTTCAACTCCGTGCGGTCACAGAACGACTTGAACCCGAGGATCTGGAGCTTCTTCAGTTTCAGCAACGTCCACTCCTTGAACTCGCAAGACCGGCTGTTCAAACACCCAGCAAGCCAAAACCGGGCTTGCCGGGGACCCTGTTCGCTGGTCCCACCACGTTGCGTACAGCCCGCTGCGGCCACAGCCGGCGACGCGGCGCGTTCCGGCTGGGAGAGACGCCGCTCCAAATTCCTTCCGGGCAAGCGCAAGGGGCATACCCGGGTAGCACGAATTTGAAGTCAATGTACCGTCGCGGCGGGGCGGCGTCAAGACAGAAAACGCTATATGTTGGGGCACCCTGTGGAATAACCCAGCATATCGGATACGCATTGCAGCAAATGAGGGTTGCACGTCAAACAGTCCCGGTGCGTGGGTGGGAAAAGGAGACGGGAGACTGCCAAAGCAAAGAGTACTCTAGCGCAACCGGGCGCGCCGCGCAATTGTCATCCCTGAGTCTGCCGGCAACGCAACGCTCAACCCAGATTGACCATCAGCGTTGCCCCCGAGTGTTCCGGTTCAGCCGTTCCGCGACATTCCGGCTGGCCGTGTCGATCTGCTCCGCGGTCAGCTTCGACGTCAGCAAGGCCTTTTCGCGCCGGGCGTCTTTGCTGCCCGCCGCTTCCGCCAGGCCGAACCACATATATGCCTGGACGTTGTCCACCGGCGTGCCGACGCCGCCCTGGTACATCTCTCCCAGCAGGGTGCGTCCCTCCGCGATCTGCCGCATCGTCAGCTTCGGGGTGAGCGCTTTCTGCGCCGCCTCGCTGCCGGCATTCCCGTTGGCCCCGGCAACCACGTAACACGCGTACGCCCTCACAAAATCCTGCGGCACTCCCCTCCCCAACTCGTAGGCCACGCCGAGCTGAAGTTGCGCGCTGCTGTTGCCCAGGTGGGCGGACTTGAGCAGCCACGCGGTGGCGTCGGCGTCGCTCTGCGCCACTCCGTCCCCTTTCAGGTATCGCATGGCGAGATTGTACTGGGCCGCCGCATCGTCCGCCTCGGCCGTGGTCCGCAGCTTCTGGATTTCGGGACCTGGGACGCCGGCCTGCACCGTGGGCGTTATATTCGGCGCCTTGTGGCGCGTAAAACGCCAGGCGGTCAGGCCGATTCCGGCCAGCAGGGCGAGGCCGACCACGCCGGCCACCACTGCCCGGAGGTTGGAGGGCGCGGCGGGCTCCGCCTGCGCCGCATCGAATCCAGCCAGCAGGGGAGCGGGTTCGGGAGCCGGCCCCTCGGCCGCTATGGTCAACGTCTCCACGGTGTGCTCAACTGTTTCGATTTCGTCGGTTTCTGTTTCGAATGTTTCTGTTTCGCCGATGAAGCCGGCCGCGCTCTCAGGCTCAGCGGCACTTGATTCCTCCGCAACCGGCGGGACCGCAGCCGGTTCCGCAACCTTCGCGTTAACTGAAAACAATGCTCGCAGGCGGTCCGCAGTTCCGTCCCGCGAACTGGAGCTGTCGTGCGCCGCGTGTCCAGGCGCAATCTCAACCGCCTCTTCGACCGCTACTCCACTTTCCTCCCCATCCTCCTCGGAGACGCGCAGGACCTCTGCCGTGGCCGCTAGCAGCGTCTCCTCTTCCTTGCTGCCGAAGGCGTTGGGCGTGCGCGAAAGAACCTCGACCAGTCCTATCACCCGGCCTCTGCTGCGCACCGGGACCGCAAGCACAGATCGGATTTGCAGCACATGCGCGACGGAAGCATCCACGCGCTCATCGGAATCCGCGTCATCACAGCGGACCAGTCTGCCGCTGCGCAGGCAAAGGCCGGAGAGCCCCGACTCCTGTTTCAGGAAAGCGCCGACCACGGGGGCGCAATCCCCGGCGCGGGCGCGGCACACTACCGCACCACCATCTTCCAGCGCGATGGCGGCGCCATCGGCCCCGGTGCTCAACCGCACGTCCGCGGCGATCTCCGCCAGGGTGCGCTGCCGGTCGAGTCTCTCTTTCGGCGAGGGCCCCTGGTCCAGCGCGAGCGCAAGATTGTTGTCCGTCGCGGTCTGGGCGATGGACTGGGACGCCGGCGGTTTCCGGACACTGAATGACATATGCGATCGGCAGCTCTTGCTTTCGGGTGATTCTATCAATATCCGCACAGGTACTAAGCGTGGAAAAGGCAAAAACAGCGCCGACGGGCGCCAGAGATGATTCCTATTTACGGAAAAAGAAAATCACGGCAGCAGGACAAAGGGGCGCAGAGCGCGCCCCTTGTCACTCTCCGCATTACTGCCCTAAAAGCTGGAAGAAACGGATGATGGACTCGATCCCGCGGTAGAAGTTCGGGATATGAAACTTCTCGTTGGGCGCGTGCAGGTTATCGTCGGGCAGTCCCATGCCCATCATCACGCTGGGAATCTTCAACTCGTTTTCGAAATCAGACACGATGGGAATTGATCCGCCGCAGCGGATGTACACCGTGTCCTTGCCGAAGACTTCGTGCATCGCATCGGTGGCGGCCTTGATGTACCGATTGTCGGTGGAAACCACGCACGCCGGGGCTTTGCTGTGCAGTTTGATGTTGATGTTGATGCCTTTGGGCGTGAGCTTCATCACGTAGTCGGTGTACCTCTTCAGGATGTCTTCCGGGGCTTGGTCCGGCACCAGGCGCATCGAGACCTTGGCGGAGGCGCGCGCCGGAATCACTGTCTTCGCGCCCGGAGCGGTGAAACCGCCGGGCATGCCGTGAACTTCCAGCGTGGGACGCGCCCAGGTGCGGTACAGCACCGAATATCCGGGCTCGCCGGTCAGCACATTCGACCCGACTTCTTTCTTCCGGTATTCCTCCTCATCAAACGGCAGCCGCTGCCAGGCTTCGAGCTCCGCCTTGGTGGGTTCCTTCACTTTGTCGTAGAAACCCGGGATAAGAATCGTGCCGTTGGCGTCCTTCAGCTTGCTGATGATCTCGACCAGCGCGAAGAAGGGGTTGGGCGCCGCGCCGCCGTATGAGCCGGAGTGCAGGTCAGTGGCCGCGCCCTGCGCCTCGATCTCGGTGTACACCAGCCCGCGCAGCCCGACGCACAGCGTGGGCAGATCGGGCGCGAAGAGCTCGGTGTCGGTAACCAGGGCGAAGTCCGCCTTGAGCTTGTCCTTGTGCTGGCGGACATAGTCGGCAATGGACTCGCCGCCGACTTCCTCTTCCCCTTCCAGGATGACGCGCACGTTGATGGGCAGCTTGCCGTCGCCGGATTTCATCAGCGACTCAAAGGCCTTCAACTGCATCCAGAGCTGGCCTTTGTCATCGACCGCGCCGCGAGCATAGATGTTGTTGTTGCGCTCGGTGGGCTCAAACGGCGGCGACTTCCACTCGTCCAGCGGCTCGGCGGGCTGCACATCGTAGTGCGCGTAGCAGAGGACGGTGGGCTTGCCCGCGGCGTGCAGCCAGTCGGCATAGACGAGCGGGTGCGCGTTGGGACGCTGCTGGCTTGCCGTTGGGATGATCTCGACGTGCTCGAAGCCGATGCGCTTCAGTTCGTCGGCGCAGACCTGGGCCGCTTTTTCCGTGTCCTTGTTGTGCTCTTCCAGGGTGCTGATGCTGGGGATTCGCAGCAGGTTCTTCAGCTCTTCCAGGAACCGCTTCTGGTTATCACGCGCGTAGCTGAGTGCGGTGGATGATGCGGCTGTGGCCATCTGGATCTTCTCCTCTGCTGGCGAAAGCCAGCTATGAAAGCTCAAAACCCGTTAGCCAAACCAAAAAGTATACAACGCGGAATGCCGGGAAGAGTTGCAGCAGATCAGTTGCGCGTCCCAGGACGGAACTAAGGCGCGTTATGGCGGGTCATCTGCTCCAGTAAACGAGAATTGCCGCAGGCGGCGGCGAATTCGGCATGGACGCGAGCGCGGTCCAGGTCGCCTTCGACGATGTAGATTTCGCCTAGCGCGACATGAGCATCGGCCAACGCGGGCTTTTTCTCCAGCGCGATGAGCAGGTTGTGCTTGGCCAGGGCGCGCTGGTGCTGCACGCGCAGAAGCTGCGCCAGGTGATAGTAGCCTTCCGCCCAGTCGGGATTCTGTTCGATGGCGCGCTGCTGCTCAGCAATCTGCTTGCTGGTTTCGTCGTCGAGCGCCTGGTCGGCGATGCGGCGGAAGAAGTCGTCTGACATAACAAACAAGAAGCGATTGGCCACGGATTAACACAGATGAACACTGATAAGAATTGTTCTTGATCTGTATTGATCAGTGTGAATCAGTGGCTGCGTTCAGATAATCCAGCCGCCGCCGACAACGATCTCACCGTCGTAGAACACGGCTGCCTGGCCGGGCGTGACGGCGCGCTGCGGCTGATCGAATGTGGCCAGCACTTCATCGTCGCCGGTCTTAGAGATCATCGCTGCTGCCGGCTCGTGCCGGTTGCGGATCTTTACCGTGACGCGCATCGGACGGCGCAGAACGTCGGCGTCGTCATTTACGGCAATCCAGTTGAGACGCCGCGCGCGCAGGGTCTTCGACTGCAGCTCTTCCCCACTGCCAACCACGACCTGATGACGGTCGCCGCGAATCTCCAGCACGTAGAGTGGCGAGCCCGTCGCGATGCCCAGCCCCTTGCGCTGGCCGACGGTGAAATTATGAATGCCGGCGTGGGTGCCGATGACCTCGCCATCGGTAGTGACGAGCTCACCTGAGGTGTCGGGCAGCGACTCGCCCTGCTCGGCCAGGTAGGCGTCGATGAACTGCTTGTAGTCGCCGCCGGGGACAAAGCAGATTTCCTGCGAGTCCGGCTTCTCGGCCAGTGTCAACCCATGCTGACGCGCCAGCTCGCGCACTTCCGACTTGCGCAAGTTGCCCAGCGGAAACAGCGTGCGCGAGAGCTGCTCCTGGGTCAGGCCGAAGAGGAAGTACGTCTGGTCCTTGCTCAGGTCGGCGGGACGGCGCAGCAGCCAGCGCTGACGCGCGGCATCGAATTCCACGCGCGCATAGTGGCCGGTGGCAAGCTGCTCGGCGCCGATCTGGCGCGCGGTGATCAGCAGTTGATCGAACTTCAGGTGGTTGTTGCACAGGCTGCACGGAATGGGCGTGCGACCCGAGAGATACTCGCCGACGAACGGTCGCACCACTTCGTCCTCGAAGCGGCGCTCCTGGTTGACGACGTAATACGGGATGCCGAGCGTCTCGGCGACGCGGCGCGCGTCGTAGACGTCATCGAGGGAGCAGCACCGGCCGGTGACCGTTTCCGGCATGCCGTTGTGACCCGCCAGGCGGCGCTGGTTCCAGAGCTGCATGGTCAGCCCGATCACCTGGCGGCCCTCGGCGCGCAGCATGGCCGCGACGGTGGAGGAGTCCACACCGCCCGACATGGCAACGGCAATAGGAAAGTCTTCAGTCATCAGTCTTCAGTCATCAGTCTTCAGTCGTCAGCAAACGGGCTTGAGCGAAAAGGTACTTGCAGTCCCGGTCCCCTGACGACTGAAGACCGACGACTGAAGACTCACCCCGCTTGTACTTTATTGTAAATGGGAGATAGCTCCCTGAGCCGCGAAACGGTCTCGGGCAGGATGGAGAGCAGCAGGTCCACATCTTCGCTGATGTTCTGCTTGCCGATGGAGAAACGCAAGCTGGCGCGGGCACGGTCGGCGGAGAGTCCCATGGCGGTGAGCACATGCGATGGCTCAATCGCTCCCGACGAGCACGCGGCGCCGGTGGAAACGGCCACGCCCTTCAGGTCGAGGGCAATCACCAGCGCCTCGCCTTCGATGAACTTGAAGTAGATGCTGCTGGTATTGGGCACGCGCGGCGCGCCGGCGCTGTTCACGCCGACCGAATCAATGTTTTCAATGATAGCGCGCTCCAGCCGGTCGCGCAGGGAGCGAATGCGTTCCACCTCGCCGTTGGTGAACCCCGCACGCGCCAGTTCCGCCGCCTTACCCAATCCGACAATGCCGGCGACATTTTCCGTGCCGGCGCGGCGCGCGCGCTCGTGGCGTCCGCCGTAGAGCATGGGTTGAAGCAGCGTTCCCTTGCGCACATAAAGCGCTCCCGTACCTTGCGGCCCGTGAATCTTGTGCGCCGAGATGGACAGCAGGTCGCAACGAATGGCGCTGACATCAATCGGGACCTTGCCCGCGGCCTGCACCGCGTCAGTGTGGAAGTAGACATCGGCGGTGGCGGCGATTTCGCCAATCTCATTTACCGGCTGAACGACGCCGGTCTCGTTATTGGCCATCATGATGGTGATCAGACGCGTGTTGGGACGCAGGGCGCGCCGGACATCGTCGGGCGATACCAGCGCCTGGCCGTCCACCGGGACGTAGGTCACTTCGCATCCCATGGCTTGCAGACGCTTGCAGGCGTTGAGCACGGCGTGATGCTCGATGGAGCTGGTGATGACGTGATCGCCGGGGCGGGTGATGCCGAAGATGGCGAGATTGTCGGCCTCGGTGCCGCCGCTGGTGAAAACGATTTCCGATGCGCGACACCCGATTAACTTGGCCACCGATTCGCGCGCGCGCTCCACCGCCGCCCGCGTCTGCTGGCCGTGATGATGGATGGACGAGGCGTTACCGAACTGCTCGATGAAATACGGCTGCATCGCCTCCAGCACGACGGGCAGGAGCGGCGTGGTGGCGTTGTTATCGAGGTAGGCGCGCCGCATGGCTAGCTCTTAGCTCTTAGCTTTTAGCTCTTAGCTCTTAGCTCTTAGCTTCTCCCCCTTCGGCTATTTTACGCCGTCACACCAGGAGGTGACCTAAACACAGGACCACAGAGAAATGAAGAATGAAGAATGGAAAGAAGCCGACGAGCGGCACGCCTATCGGAAAAGCATGTTCCTCGCCGCGCCTTCCTCCCCTTCGACTGCGCTCAGGGTCAGCCCTGTTCGGCACGACTCCTTCTGCTTCGCTTCGCTCAGCCTCAGGACAAGTTCCGTCGTGCCCGGACACAAAGCGCGTTCAGGGTGAGCGCGCTCCCACTTCTTCCAACCGCAGCCACTCATCGCCGGTCGATGGGCACATAATGCTGCGGGTAGGCCGGGCCAACGTACTCCGCGCGCGGGCGGATCAGGCGGTTGTCGACCAATTGTTCCATGACGTGCGCCGTCCAGCCGCTGATGCGCGACACGGCGAAGATGGGCGTGAACAGGTCGAGATCGATGCCCAGCGTGTGGTAGGTGGAGGCGGAGTAGAAATCAACGTTGGCATTGAGCTTCTTTTCGCTCTTCATGAACTGCTCAATCTTGAGCGAGTACTCAAACCACTTGGCCTGGCCGCTGGACTCGCCCAGTTCGCGCGACATCTGCCGCAGGTGCGTGGCGCGCGGGTCCTCGGTGTGGTACACGCGGTGGCCGAAGCCGGGAATTTTCTTCTTCTGCGCCAGCATGCCCTTGATGTAGTCCACCGGGTCGGCGCCATTCTTGTCAATCTCGGCCAGGATCCTGAAAACGGCTTCGTTGGCGCCGCCGTGGAGCGGGCCCTTGAGCGCGCCGATGCCGGAAGTGATGGCGGAATGCATGTCCGACAGCGTGGCGGCAGTGACGCGGGCGGCGAAGGTGGAGGCGTTGAGTTCGTGATCGGCGTGCAGGATCAGCGCGATGTCCAGAGCGCGTTCCGCGGTCTTGGACGGCGGATCGCCGTTCAACATCTGCAGGAAACTGGCCGCATGGGAGAGCGAGCGGTCGGGCTCCACGATCGGCCGTCCCTTGCGGATGCGATCGTAGGCGGCGACGATCATCGCGATCTGCGAGGTCAGCCGCAGCGACTTGTGATAGTTCGCCTCCGCCGTGTTGACCGCCTCCTCGGGATCGTAAAACGAAAGCGCGGAGACGGCGGTGCGCAGAACGTCCATGGGCAGCGCGTGCCGCGGCGACTGCCGCAGCAGGTTGATGAGGGAAGCGTCGAGCTTGCGCTCCTCGGCCAGCGCCCGGGTGAATTCGCGCAGCTCGGCACGGGTCGGCAGCTTGCCGAACCAGAGCAGGTAGGCGGTTTCCTCGAAGGTGGAATTGTCCGCGAGTTCGTGAATCTCGATGCCGCGGTAGGCCAGGATGCCGCGTTCGCCGTCGATGTAGCAGATGCTGGAGACGGCCGCGACCACTCCTTCCAAACCCCTCGGCGTAGCAGCGCTGGTGGACATAGGATCCTCGCTCTCTATTGATGCGGATGCGGGTTGGGACGGATGTGACTCACTGGCCGGCCAGCAACGTGAGTCGCAGGAACCGGCTAACATACCGCAAAGGCCGGGCAAATCCAAATTGGTCATGGCGCCGGCGGGCTCACAACCCACTGTGACACCCCGCATTGCCCGCCTGCCGCCGCTGCGTATACTGAAAAGTTTGCGCGATCATTGCCATGGCGGTCGGCGTCCGGCAACCCGGCAGTCAGTCTGAAATTCACATTCATTCATGCCCACCGGCATGGGAGAAAAGCATGTTAAAACGCGCAGTTCTGCTCATTGGTCTTGCACTCATACTGGCCGGCACGGCCCCGGCCGACGAAGGCATGTGGCTGTTCAACGCATTTCCCAAGGCGCGGGTAAAAGCCGAGTACGGATTTGAACCGACACAGGCATGGCTCGACCACGTGCGGCTGTCGTCGGTGCGCTTCAATAACGGCGGCTCGGGGTCTTTCGTCTCCGCTAACGGGCTGACGTTTACCAACCATCACGTCGGCGCGGTCTGCGTCCAGCAGCTTTCCACCGGGGGCAAGGATTACATGCAGTCCGGCTTCTACGCCAAAACGGAGGCGGACGAAGCCAAGTGCCCCGACCTGGAATTGAATGTCGTCGAGAGCATTGACGACGTCACCCCAAAGGTCCAGGGCGCGGTGAAGCCGGGAATGTCGGCGGCTGAGGCGGCCACCACGCAGCGCGCGGCCATGGCGGCCATCGAGAGCGAGTGCGCCAAGTCCACCGGCCAGCGCTGTGATGTGGTCACCCTCTATGCCGGCGCCATGTACCATCTTTATCGTTACAAGAAATACACTGACGTGCGCCTGGTGTTCGCGCCCGAATTCGACGCGGCATTTTTCGGCGGCGATCCCGACAATTTCGAATATCCGCGCTACGACCTCGACATCACCTTCTTCCGGGTCTACGAGAACGGCAAGCCGGCACAACTGGCGCAGCACTTCTCGTGGTCGAAGGCCGGCGTCAAGGAAGGCGATCTTATCTTCGTCTCCGGCAACCCGGGTTCAACCGATCGCCTGCTCACCATGTCGCAACTGGAGTTCCTGCGCGACATCAGCTATCCCTGGCGGTTGCAGGCGTACAAAGAACAGCTCCAGGCGTTGAAGAGCTTCGCATCGCGGTCGGCGGAGAATGCCCGCCGCGCGAAGAGAGTTATCTTCAGCCTGGAGAACTCGCTGAAGGCGGTCACCGGTGAACAAGCCGGCCTTCTCGACAAGGACCTGATGGCGAGAAAGCTGCAGGAAGAAGAGAAGCTGCAGCAAGGGGTCGCCCGCGATCCCAACAAGAAGCAGAAATTCGGCGATCCCTGGGCGGAGATCGCGCGGGCACAGCAGACCTACAAGCAGATCTTCATGCCGTACAACTATCTCGAGCGCCGCGCCGGCTTTCGCGGCGACCTGGCGGGATTCGCGCGCATCCTGGTGCGCGCCGCGGTGGAGAAGCCGAAGCCGAATGGGCAGCGTCTGCGCGAATATCGCGAGTCGGCGCTGCCGTCGCTGGAGCAGCAACTGTTTTCCACCGCTCCCGTCTACAAGGACCTGCAAGCGGCGATCCTGACCGAGTCGCTCAGCGAACTGCAACGCCATCTCGGCAGCGATCCCGTGGTCGCGCAGGTGCTGAAGGGCCAGACCCCGGCGGAGGTGGCCAAGGCGGTCGTCGAGGGGACCACGTTGGACGACGTCAGCGTCCGCCAGCAGCTTTACCAGGGCGGCGAGGCGGCGGTCAACGCCAGCACCGATCCCCTGATTGTGCTGCTGCGCACGGTTGATCCGGAAGCGCGCAAGTACCGGGCGCAATACGACGACCAGGTAGAAGCCATTGAGCGGCGCGATGGCGCTAAGCTTTCCAAGATCCGCTTCGCCGAGTTCGGCACCGACAGGTATCCCGATGCCACCTTCACGCTCCGTCTCAGCTACGGCGCGGTGAAGGGCTACACCGAGGATGGGCGCGGCTTCGTACCGGCCGGCACCAAGCTGCCCTACTTCACCACCATGGGCGGCGCCTTCGAGCACGCCGCCAAGCATGGCAACCAGCCGCCGTACAAGCTGCCGGCGAGCTGGATGCAGAACAAGTCGAAGATCAACCTCAGTACACCGCTCAACCTGGTCGAGACGGCGGACATCATCGGGGGCAATTCCGGCAGCCCGGTAGTGAACAAGGCGGGCGAAGTGGTCGGCATCATCTTCGACGGCAACATCCAGTCGCTGCCGTGGAACTTCCAATACGAGGAGGTGAGCGGGCGCGCCATTCACGTGGACTCGCGCGGCATTCTGGAGGCGCTGCGCAACATCTACGACGCCACGCGATTGGCGGATGAGATGGCGGGACCGGCGTCTGCCGGGGCGAAGGCGGGCGCAGCAAAGAAGTAGGCCGCGAAAAAACTAGCCACGGATGCACACGGATTTGCTCTTCTGGTCCGTGACGATCCGCGTAAATCCGTGGTTGGTCTTTCTGGTTATTCCGCTCAGGTCACGCCGGCCACAGCTGCAGCGAGGCCTGGCCGAGAATCTGCTCCTTCGCGGCATCCGACAGCGACAGCGCGCGGATCGCGTCCAGGTTGCGGCGGATGTCCACGCCGCCGGGTCCCGGCCAGTCGCTGCCAAACAGCGTCTTGTGCGCGATTTCCTCCAGTTTTGGAAACCAGACCAGCAATTGGCGCGGCGGGATGCTGCTGATATCGAGATACACGTGCGGATGCCGCCGCACCAGGAAGAACGCCGTCTGCATCCATAGAGGGCGGCCGCCATGCGCCAGAATTATTCTTAGCTGCGGGAAATCCACGGCCACGTCGTCAATGTGAATCGGGTCGCCAAACTTGTTGCGCGCGCCCGGAAAAATCGACGTGCCGGTGTGGAACATCACCGGGATGCCGTTGGCCTCTGCGGCGCGATAGAGCAGTTCGAGTTCTTTCAGCCCGGTCAAATATTCGTTGGGATAAAAGAGCTGGTGCGGCGGATGGATCTTGATCAGCCGGATACCGAGGCGCAGCAACTCGTCGAGGTCAGCCAGGAAATTTTCCGTGTGCCGAGGATGCACGCCGCCGCACGGGATCAGGCGCCGCGGATTTTCGCGCGCGAATCCCGCATAGAACGAGTTGATGCGCGCATCCAGCCCGATCACTTCGGGAGACACCGAGCCGATCAGCACGGCGCGGTCCACGCCGATCTCGTCGAGATACCTCAGGAAGGATGCGGGTGAGCGCGCGAAAGTCTTCATGCGCTCGTACTCCGCTCCGCTGGCCTGCATCAGCGCCTCCGCCGCCGGCTTCAGCGCCATGTCAGGCGGCTGGATGTGGATGTGGCAATCAGTGATCAAGACGGGCTCTCGGCTCCAGGCTTCAGGCTTCAGGGTAGTTCTTGCCCGTGAACAAGGGACTCAGCGCATGGGTCACTGGCCAAACGCGACCTGATATCCCTACTTATTTGGCCCCGGAAGTTTTTGCCGGCCGCGAAGTCAACAGCCAAGAAATGATGGCCGGCACGCGGCGCGCGTACTCATCGAACTCGGCGCCGAACTCCTCCCGCAGCAGCTTTTCTTCCCGGCGAACACGTATCAGGGTTCCGAGGTAGTAAATCGCCGCCGCAATCGGCAGCAGTCCCCACCAGATCCACGAACTGAATGCGATGGCGGTCGCCAGTTGCAGCCCCCACATTCCGGTATAAATCGGATTGCGTACGATGGCGTACGGGCCGCTGGTCACCAACCGATGTCCTTCCAGCACACGCGCGGTGAGGGACCACTCCCGGCCGAGCGTGCGCACGCTCTTCACCACCAGCATGGCGCCGGCGATTCCCAGCACAACCGCTACGACGGCCACCCATAGCGGCAGGCGTGGTTTGTGGCTCGAACGCATGAACATCCACCACGGCCCCACCCAGGAAAGCGCAAACGCGATGCCCTGCACGAAGATGCCGAGCCGCGACACCGAATCGCGCCGGCGGGTCGCGTCAGCCTTGCCTGACTTCGCCTTACCGCCAACGAACGCGAACATGGTCAGAAGCCATGTTGCAATTACGAGCACCTGCACCACCGCGCGTGACACGTCGTGCATATTCAATCTCCGGCTGCCGCCAGCACCGCTCGCTTGGTAAAAACGCGGATCATCTCTCTCCGATATTCCGGAGTCAACGCCGAAGTCGTGAGTGGTTTGGCGGTGCGCGCCGCCAGTTCGCCGATTTGGAGTGCGAGCTCTTCGTTCACTTCCCTGCCCACCAAAGCCTCGCTTGCACCTTTGACCAGAAGCGGCGCCGGATTCACGGCAGTGATCGCAACCTTCGCATCGGCAACATGCCCGTTGTCGCGCTGGAGCGCGATGGCCACTCCGGCGAGGGGATAATCAATCGAGCCGCGAATCCGCAGCTTGCGATAAATGCCGCGCCAGCCCGAAGTACGCGCCGGCAGCAGCACGCGGGTGAGCAGTTCGTGTTTCTCCAGCTTCATGCGCGCGTCGCCCACGTTGGTGTAGAACTCGCTGAGCGCAACCCGCCGCGTGCCCCGTGGTCCGGCGATTTCGATCTCCGCTTCCAGGCAGAGCAGCGCCGGGGGCGTGTCGGCGGAAAACGCGGCCCAGCACTTGGTACCGCCGGGAGCGACATGACACAGGTCGCCATCTTTCTTAATGCAGAAGCCGCACGATTTGCGCCACCCGAGCGACTGGTTGTACCAGAGACAGCGCGTATCCAGACAAATGTTTCCACCCAGGGTGCCCATGTTGCGCAGCAAGGGCGACGCGACCGTCTTTGCCGCCTCATGCAGCACGGGATATTTCTGCGCAATCTCGGGTGAGCGCTCGATCGCAGTCAAGGTGGTGAGCGCGCCGATCTCAATTCCGCCGTCGCGCGCGCGAATTCCCTTCAGTTCCGCGATGCCACGGATGTCCACCAGGAAGCGCGGGGCAAACAAGTGTTGGCGTAATGATGGAATCAGGTCGGTGCCGCCGGCGACGATCTGCACGCTGGCGGCGTGCTTCGCCAGCAGATCAATGGCTTCGGCGACGGTGCGCGGGCGAAGAAGTTGGAATTCGGGGAGCGCCATTAATCGCGCCCTTCCGCCGGCGAGGGCGCCTGCGCCACATCCGCCGGGCGCCGCGCCGGGCCTTTGCCCTTGAACCACAGCGAGCCACCGTGTTCGGGAAAAGTTGCGGGCTGGGTCGGGTCAATGTTGCGCGTCATATTCAGCTTCTTGTCGCCTCTTTTCGCGCGTAGCGCCGTCAGCACGCGCTCGGGCGTGAACGGCGCTTCGCGCAGACGCACGCCAACCGCGTCGTAGATCGCATTGGCGATGGCGGGAATGGTCGCCGCCAGCGAACCCTCGCCCGCCTCCTTGGCGCCGAACGGTCCCTCGGGATCGATGCTTTCGACAATGAAACACTCGATCTCCGGCGACTCCGCCGCTGAAGGCGAGCGATACTCCAGCAGCCCGGGGTTCATCAGCAGGCCGTCTTTCCACACCATCTCTTCTTCCATCGCCTGGCCAAGCCCCATCCACACCGACCCGATCACTTGTCCCTCGACGGCCACCGGATTCAGCGCGCGCCCGCAATCATGTGCTGCCCAGATTTTGTGCACCGTGACTTCGCCGGTTTCTTCGTCTACGCTGACCTCCGCCACCTGCGCGGAATAGGAATATGCCGGAGACGGCCCCACACCGGCGCCCTTGAATTGTCCGCCGCGCGCATCCGCAGGCGGCGCATACGACCCGGTGCCGGTGAGCGCGCCGCTGAAATCAATGGCGGCGACCACCGCTTCCTCGAAGCTCATCCAGTCCTTTGGGCCTTCGTCTTCTTTCCTTCTCTTCTGCTGCACCGACGCGCGCAGGATCTGGCCTTCAACCCGACCTTGGGCTCTCACCGCGCTCGAGGACGAGCGCGTTCCATCGTCGCTTTGGCCTTTGCGAAAAACTTTATCGCCGCTGAAGACCACGTGTTCGACCGCACAATTTAGTTTTCGCGCGGCTGCGGCGGTGATTTTCTTCTTCACATCTTCGGCGGCGCGCAACGCAGCGTTCCCCGCCATGAAGGTCACGCGGCTGGAGTAAGAGCCAAGGTCAATCGGCGTCAGGTCGGTATCGGCGGCGACCACTTTCACCCGCGCCAGGTCACAACCCAGCACTTCGGCGATGATCTGCGCCGTCATCGTGTCCGATCCCTGCCCGATTTCCGATGCGCCCGTGTATGCCACCACGCCGCCCTCGCGATCCACCTTGATATTTACCGTCGAGTGCGGCATGTCGGAGCGAATGATGGAATTGGACGCGCCGCTGACGTAGTGCGAGCAGCCAATGCCGAGCCCGCGCCGAATCCCGTCGACCGTCGACCGTCGACCGTCGACGGCCGCTCGCTGGTCATTCCAACGCGACGCCACCACCACCTTCTCGATGCACTCCGGCAGGCCGTAGCTCAGCACACGCAACCCGTTGACCGTGACGCACGGCGGCTTCAGCAGGTTCCTGCGACGTACCTCCGCAGGGTCCAGTTTCAGCGCCGCAGCAATCTCGTCCAGTTGCGACTCGAAGGCGAAGCGCACGTTCACCGTGCCGTGTCCGCGCATGGCGCCGCATGCGGGCTTGTTGGTCAGCACGCGGTAGCCGTCGTAGCGCACATGGGGAATGTCGTAGAGCGCACCCAGCAGCGCGCCGGAATAAAGAATTGTCACCGGCCCATACGAGCAATATCCGCCACCATCCTGGACGACGCGCGCCGCGACGGCCACGATGCGCCCGTCATTCTTCACGCCGGTTTTCAGATCAACTATCGTGCGCGGACGGCCGCGATGCGCCCAGAATACTTCTTCGCGCGTGTAGGTGATCTTCACCGGCGCATTGGCGGCGCGGGCTGCGATGGCCGCCGTGATTTCCAGCGGGATGACTTCGCTTTTGCCGCCGAATCCGCCGCCCACCAGCGGCTTGATAACGCGAATTTGCGACATTGGCATGTCCAGCACCAGCGACAGCTTGTGCTGCAGGTAATACGGCACCTGCGTGGACGACCACACCGTCAGCCGGCCTGGCTTCCCGGTCTGCGCGTCAAACTCGAACGCGGCCAGCGTGGAGTGCGGCTCCATCGCCGCGTGCGTGACTTCGTTGGCGATGTAGCGCGCTTCGGCCACGTAGTCCGCTTCGGCAAACCCTTTGTCCGGATCGCCGAAGGTGTGGTGATATTCCTTCTCGATGTTGTGCGGCCGCTTCTCGTGAATGAAATCACTCTCGGCCTTCATCGACTGCTCGGGATCGAACCAAGCCGGCAGCAACTCGTACTCGACATCGATCAATTCGAGTGCCTTCTCCGCCGTGGCCTCGTCCACCGCCGCCACGCAGGCGACGTTGTCGCCAACATAGCGCACCTTGTCCAGCGCCAGCGCGTGCTCGTCGTGGCCGATGGGCAGGATGCCGTAGGTGGTGGGCGCATCCTGGCCAGTTACAACCGCCATCACGCCCGGCAGCGCCCGCGCGCGCGACGCATCAATGCTCTTGATCCGCGCGTGCGGATGCGGCGAATGCAGAACCTTCCCGGTCAGCATTCCGGGCACGCTGAGGTCGTCGGTGTACTTGCCGTGGCCAGTGGTTTTCGCCGCCGCGTCGACGAAGGCGACGGATTTCCCGATAGTCGTGAACTCGCTCATGCGCCGCTCTTTCGCGGATCCATATCGATGCCCGCCTCTTCCGGATCGCGCACCATGGCGATGTTAGCGTCAATCGCACGCATGCGAATGGGAATGATCTCCTGGTACTCGGGCGAGTCGTACCACTTCTGCGCCGCCGCAAAATTGGGATAGGCAACAATCACGGTGCGCACGAATGGCCATTCGCCCGAACGGACGTCCGGCGTTTTGTCCACCGCCACGTACTTCCCGCCATGCCGCTCGATGATCGGCGCTACGCGGACGGCATACTCGCGGAATGCGTCGAGATCCTTGACCTTCTTGATGGTGACGACCACGTATGTCATTGGCTGACCGCCGACGCGTTTCTTCCCTTCCGCTCCGCCTCGATCGCGGCCTTGATCGCCTGGAACATCTGCATATATCCGGTGCAGCGGCACAGGTTGCCGCTCAGCGCGCCGCGTATATCGTCTTCCGATGGATTGGGATTTTCCGCCAGCAGGTGGTCCACGGTCATCATGAATCCGGGCGTGCAGTAGCCGCACTGCGCTCCGCCCCAGTCGCCATACGCCTTCTGGATGGCGGCCAGCGAGCCGTGCTCGGCGATGCCCTCCACGGTGGTGATCTCCTGCTCCTGGCAGGACGCCGCCAGCAGCGTGCACGCGAGCACGGCAATGCCGTCCAGTTGCACGGTGCAGGCGCCGCAGGAGGAATCGTCGCAGCCGCGCTTTGATCCCGTCAGCCCCAAGTCCACCCGCAGCGCATCGAGCAGCAGCCGGTTGGGCTCGATGGCAAGCTCATGTGTGCGGCCGTTGATCGTCAGAGTTACGAGTTCTTTTTTCATTTGCGAGCAATCAGCATTCGGCAATCAGCATTCAGCCCATCGAGTTTCCTGTGTTCGCAATTGGCTGAATGCTGACGGCTGAGTGCTTCAGTACGTCGGCACCGCCGGATCCACCTCGCGCGACCAGCGGTCAATCCCGCCGCGCATGGACTGCACTCGCTCGAATCCCTGCTGGCGCAGCCAGTTGGTCACACTCAACGAGCGAACGCCATGATGGCAGATGACCACGATGTGCGCATCGGGATCAAGTTCCTGGTTGGCGCGCATGGGAATGTCTCCCATCGGAATGTTCACCGCTCCCTCGATGCGCGCCATTTGCAATTCCGCGGGCTCGCGCACGTCGAGCAGGAACACTGGCTCGTCGGTATCCAGTTTCCGTCTCACTTCGCCGGGTGTAATTTCGTAGTCCATGTCGTTTGTCGTTGGTCGTTGGCCGTTGGCTGGCTGTCCGCGAATCGGCGAGCGACTACCGACCAACGACTAACGACGTCTTTTCAGTACCCAAAATCCGCCGCCGCGGCATAGGCGTGCCGCTTCACTCCGAGCTCCTTCACGCTGCACTCGCCCAGCAGATCAACATATTCCGCCCGGTCGGCCACGCCGTGCACCCAGCGCTGCGCCCACTGTTCGAAGTCTGCTCTTGTCTTCGTCTGCTCGTGATACTGGCGGAAGTAAGCATCGTCGCGCTTGTAATATCCCTGCACCGACGAGGGATGCGCCCCCATCGGTGCTTCCACCACGGCGCTTACCAGAAATCCGGGAATGACGGTGCGGTTGGGGTCGCTGGCAATTACCTCCGGCGCGACAATTTCTTCCGCCGTCACGATGACCCGCTGGGCTGCCTTCACCGCTTCCAGCATGATCCCGAAATTTCCCCAGCAGTGCGCATTGCCGTCCGCATCGGCGCGCTGCACGTGCACGATGCTGACATCGGGATGCAGCGCCTTGACCGCATGTAGTTTCCTTGAATGTGTGGCACGGGTCTCCGACCCGTGATCTTCCACGGGGAACGGCGACTCCATCTCCGCAAAAAACTCGTTGTCGCGCGCGACATCGCTCCCCAGCGCTGTCCGCGTCGGTAGAAACGGCACGCCCATGGCCGCGGCCTGCAGCGCCAGCGCCACCGTGAAGTTGCTCATGTCGGTGATCGCGAGTCCTTCCTGCTCCACCGCGCGCCGGAAGTTGTACGCCGACCCCATCATCACGTTGCCGACCCAGGCGGCAATCACGCGCTGGGCGCATCCGGCGCCGATCATCTGGTCGAACAGGATGTCCGAGATCGGCCCGATCAGCGTCAGTCCGCGCCGTTTCTGGCGCATGATCTCGTGTCCGGCGGCAAACGGAATCATCTGCTCCATCTGGCAGCCGAGGACAATACTCGCGCCGTCCGGTGCGAGCCGGACAATCGCATCGCGCATTGAGACAAGCTTTGCCATTGGCTTAGCTGACGGCTGATAGCTGAGAGCTGACAGCTATTTTCCCTTCCACACCGGCTGCCTCTTCTCCATGAACGCCTTGATTCCCTCGCGCGCGTCCTCCAGCTTCATCAGTTCTTCGAGATAAATCTGCTCGGCGCGCGCCAGGCCTTTCTCGAAGTGCATGGCGTCCCACGTGTACAGCGCCTTCTTGGTCATGGCCAGCGACGCCGGACTCAGCTTCCCCAGGCGCGCGGCGGTTTCGTCCACTACTTCCGACAATTCGTCTTCCGGCACCGCTTCATTGGCTAAGCCGATGCGCATTGCTTCCTCGCCGTTGATCCTGCGCCCGGTGAGGATGAGATCCGCGGCGCGTTTCTGCCCCACGATCGCCGACATCATCACCGCCGCCACTGGCGGGAAGCACCCGAGCGTGATCTCCGGAAATCCCCAGTTCGAATTATCGCTGGTGAAAACCAGGTCGCACACCGCCGCCAATTCCGCTCCGCCGCCGAAGCAGTTGCCACGCACCGCCGCGATCGTAACCTTGCTCGTCGCGATCACCGCCCGGATCACGGAGTTAAACCTGACCAGCATATCGCGCGCGTTATCGGGCGTGTGCGCGGCCACGTCCACTCCGGCCGAAAAGGCGCGGTCGCCGCCGGCAAACACCACCGCCGCGACGTCGTTCCGGTTTTCCGCTTCCTCCATCGCCACCAGCAGCTCGTCCATCATGACAAAGTCGATCACGTTCACCGGCGGGTTCGTCAGGGTGATGCGCGCCACCGGCGCCTCGATCGAGACCATCAGCCGCTGATAATTCCAGTTCTTCGCGGTCGCCATACTCACCAGCTATCTGAAATTGACGAATTGTCGAATTCAAAAATTGACGAATTCCAAGCGCGCCGTCAAACGCCGCCTTCCATTCTTCAATTCGAAAATTCGTAGATTCTTCAATTCGTCAATCTTCTCACTTCGTCCAGAATCCTTCTCGATCGTAGTACCGGATCGCCTTCAGCTCGGCTGCGCTGGGCGCCGGCGTTTCCGAAACGTCATCCGCGACGCGCAGCTTCCACCCGGTGTTGGCTACGACGTCATCCACAGCGATGCCGGGATGCACCGACGCCAAGTACGCCTCGCCGTCCTTTCCAAAGCGCAGTACTGCTTTGGTCGTAATTACCGCGCTCGGACCACCGCGCGGCAGGCCGACACGCTGGCGCCAGCCCGCACCGTCTCCATTGCCCGGGCTCGTTACGTAGGAAACCCGCTCCGGGAGCCGCCGCTTCGCGTGTTCGAGCAAGACAACAAATCGTTTTGCCAGCGACGCGATATCGCAGGCGCCTCCAGACCCCGGAAGCCGAATGAATTGGCCATCGACCAAAGCCTGCCCCGAGCGCAGTCGAGGGGGCCGTCGGCCATCGGCCTTACCGCTCTCGACTGGCGGTTGACGACCCTCGACCCTTGTCGAATTCAGGTTTCCGAACCGGTCCACTTCCGCTGCGCCGAGAAATCCCAGGTCAACCCGTCCGGACTGCAGCAGGCTCATCACGCTCAGCATGTCCAGGCACTGGGTCGCGCCCAGGATGTTGGGTGGATCGGCCATGGTGTAGATCAGCTCCGGCGCCGGCGTGGTGCGGATCACGCCATTCTCGAACAGGCCCACGGCATTCGGCGCGTGTGTCTGCTTGGCCACTACGAACGCGATCAGCGGCAACCTCATGCCGACGAAGACGATTTCTCCATCACGGATTTCCCGCGCCGCGCTCGCCACCATGAGCTCGCCCAGCGTGTAGCTCTTCGCGATTTCGGTGCTTGGGCTCGACATGAAAGGCTCTCAGCTATCAGCTTTCAGCTCTCAGCTAAAGCAGGCTCGGTTTGGCTGACAGCTGATGGCTGAAAGCTGATAGCTAGAGATTAATCGCCGACTTCCTTACTTCCCCGATCGTTTCCAGAGGATCGCGAGCGCCGGTTTTTTCGGCAATCCAGTTCTTCTCGTTGCTAATGATGTCCACCAGCAACTGCTTGTCCGCTGGAGTCGGTATGAACGAGTCAATCTGCTGCTCGTACGCCTTGTCTTCAATTGCCTCACCGGTTTGGGGATGGAACTTCTGTCCCGCCCAGCGCCCGATAGCGCGATTGAACTTGATGTTGGGCGCGCACAGCGCCTCCGTGCCTTGCGGCAGGTATTTGTTCAGACGATCGATCAGCCCCGCAACCTCGTCACGATACAAGTTGCGGTTGTAATCGTTCAGATCTTCCATGTCGGGGTCGGCGGCGTTTTTCGGCTCGTCGTAGCGTCCCTTCAGCCCCCAGACATACGCCCAGTGCGCCGACGACGAGTGGTCCGTGCCGAACAGGTCATAGGATTCCGAAATCCACTTGTTGAGATACTTCTGGATCAGCCACGCCGGCACCCTGGCGGCCTTCACCACGCGCGCCAGGCCGTCGTTGCCCGTGCCCATGTGAAACGCCTCTTCGCGCAGCATGTAGGACATGGAGCGTCCCAGCGGCGCGAAGGCCGAATACTTGAGCATCTGTAACTGAAACTTGCCGTCGCGATCCACGAAATCCGTGTAGGTGAAAAAATCCATCCAGTTGTCCACGTCCACGTTAAAGGCGCCGAGCAGACGCTTATTCTCAAACGCGCGCCGCTCCAGCATCTTCTGCGCTTCCACTCTGCCCGAGTGACCGAAGTGGTCCACCAGCAGCGCGCACATCTGCCAGCCGTGCCGCATCTCCTCGATCCACACCCGCAGCAGCGCCCTGCGGTCGTAATCGGTGGGCGCGGTCTCGTAGAGCCAGCGTTGCTGCTCGACCGAGGCAAACTCGGTGTCGCCCTGGTACACGATCAGGTTCATCAGCGCGTCGCGCATCTGCTGCGTCGGCACCTGGCGCAGGGTTTCCCACTTGCTGCGTCCCTTGTAGTAACCGAACTGGATCTCGTCGGTCTCGATCGCGCCATAGAGGGTGTCGAACTTGAAATCGGCCACCTCGCCCTGGTTGATGCCGATATCCTTGCGCCATTCGTCAAACAGTCCGACCCAATCGCTGAACGTCCCGATCTTCAGAACTTTTCCCGGCATAACACCTCAATTCAAATCTGTGTCATTCCGAGCGGGCCGGTTTTGCCCGCGAGGAACCTGCTTTTGCCGTCGGCAATGGGCCGTCGGCCTTCGACTAGAAGCTCAGCCACACGTTGAGCCGCTTGGGGGGCGTGAGAGAAGCGGGAGCCCGCCGGCGAAATCCTGAGCCGAAGGCGAAGGACCTCATAAGCTCAGCCATACAGACTTAACCTCGGTGTACGCGGTGAGCGCCGCTTCGCCCAACTCGCGTCCGAAGCCCGATTGCTTGAAGCCGCCAAAGGGCAGCGCCGCGTCCATCAGTCCATAGGTGTTGATCCACACCGTGCCCGCCCTGAGCCGCCGCGACAACGCATGCGCCTTCTTGATATCGCGGGTCCAGATCGCCGCCGCCAGCCCGTACGGATTACGGTTCGCCAGCTCCGCCACTTGCTCGACATCCTCGAACGTCAGCGTTGCCAGCACCGGGCCAAAAATTTCTTCCTGCGCGATTTTCATGTCGTTGCGCACGCCGCCGAAGATCGTCGGCTCGATGAAGTAGCCTTTGCCATTTCCGATCTCCACCCGGTTGCCGCCGATCACCACCTGCGCGCCCTCGTTCTTGCCCGCCTCGATGTACCCCAGCACCGTCTTCATCTGCTGCTCGCTGACAATCGCCCCGAGCTTGGTTTTCGGGTCTAGCGGATCGCCGGGCCGCAGCTTCCTGGTGCGCTCCACCAGCTTGGTCAAGAATTCGTCTTCAACTTTTTTCTCGACGAACAGCCGCGACCCAGCGCAGCACACCTCGCCTTTGCCGTAGAAAATTCCGTTGATCGCGCCCTTCACCGCCGAGTCGAGGTCGGCATCGGCGAAAACGATGTTGGGCGACTTGCCGCCCAGCTCCAGCGTGACGCGCTTGAGCGTGTCGGCCGCGCTGCGCATGATTTCCTTTCCCACCATCGTGGACCCGGTAAACGCGACTTTGTCCACCTGCGGGTGCTGCACCAGCGCCTTGCCTGTATCCGGCCCGCCGGTGACGATGTTCAGCACGCCTGCCGGCAATCCTGCCTGGCGACACAGTTCCCCGAAACGCAGCGCGGTCAGCGGCGTCTGCTCCGCCGGCTTCAGCACGACGGTATTGCCGCAGGCCAGCGCCGGGCCCAGCTTCCAGCTCGCCAACAGGAGCGGAAAATTCCACGCCACAATCGCACCCACCACGCCCACCGGCTCGCGCAGCGTGTAAGTGAAGGCGCCCTCGTTGATATTCACCGTCTCGCCGTGAATTTTGGTCGCCCACCCGGCGTAGTAGTGGAACACGTCGGCGACCATCGGCATGTCCACATAGCGCGACTCGAAAATCGGCTTGCCGTTATCGAGCGTCTCCAGTTGCGCCAGCTCGTCAATGTGCTGCTCCACCAGTTCGGCAATTTTCCAGAGCACGCGCCCGCGCTCGCTGGCCGTCATCGTCCGCCAAGGCCCCTCCGAATCATCGAATGCCTTGCGCGCCGCCTGCACCGCGGCATCCACATCAGCCGCACTCGCCTCCGCCGCCGTGGTCAGCACTTCCGCAGTCGCGGGATTGATGGTCTCAAACGTCTTCCCGCCAGAGGCGTCGCGCCATTCGCCGCCGATCAGCAACTTCCCGGGCTGGATCTTCGCTTCTATTGCAGTCGTTGTAGCCATAACCCCTCAACCCCTGAGGTCACAGAGGTAGCACGGAGGATTCCCTTCAAGACCATCCTCCCTGCTCTCTGTGGTTGAATTTCGCTTTCGGCGCAGCTCGCCATCGACCGTCGACCGTCGACCGCTATTTCGCTTTGAACTCCGCCGGGCGCTTCTCCACGTACGCGTTCAAGCCTTCTTTGGCGTCCTGGCTGTTGAACAGCAGTGCCTGGAGCTCGCGTTCCACCGCCAGCGCCGACTCCATCGGAATCTCGCACCCGGTCTGGATGGAGCGCTTGATGTTCCCCACCGCCTTGGCCGCCTTGTTCGGCGGGCAGAACTGGCGCGCGTACTCCAGTACGTTCTCCATGAAGTTCTCGCGGTCGAAGATGTCGTTCACGATGCCCAGCTCCTGCGCCTCTTCGAAGGAAAACGTGTTGCCGGTCACGATCAGCTCGATCGCCTTCGACTTCCCCACCAGCCGCGACAAACGCTGTGTCCCGCCGGTGCCGGGCAGCACGCCCAGGTTGATCTCCGGCAGCCCGATCTTGCCCGCGTCCCGGCGCGCGATTCTCAGGTCGGCCGCCATGGCGATCTCCAGCCCGCCGCCCACGGTGTGCCCATTCAGCGCCGCGATCACCAGCTTGGGCGTGTGTTCCAGCCGCAGCAGGGTCTCGTTGGCGTGCAGGCAGAAGTAGTATTTGAATGTCGGATCCACGCTGGCCAGCATCTTGATGTTGGCGCCGGCGGAGAAAAACTTTTCCCCCGCGCCGGTGAGCACGATCACGTGCACATCATTGTCCATCCTGGCCTGCAGGATGGTATCGTCCAACTGCCGGTTCATTTCATAGGTGTAGGTATTCGCCGGCGGATCGTCCAGGGTGATGATTCCCACGCCGCCGTCGTTGCGGTAGTGAACAAGCGGTTTGGTGCCTTCAACTGTCTGGGTGGTGCTTGCCATCCTCAGCTCCTTTTTCCAGCTCTCGAACAGTTCAAATATTGGATGCCGCCGGACGCTGCCTGCGTCCCGCCGCGCTCCCCACGGAGCCCGGCTGGGAGGGGTCCCCGGCGCGCGCCGCTTTTGCGCGTGATGGGGTGCTCGTTTCACTTCCCATCAGCCCGCGCAAAAAGATGTCCGCCATCTGCTCGGAAACGTCCTCCGGGCCCGGATCCCGCTTCGGGTTATGCCAGGTATAAATCCAGTTCATCATGCCGAACAGGCTCAGCACCGCCACGCGGGTCGAAATCTCTCCGTTGAAACCCTTGCCCTGTTGCTGCTTCAGGTCTTCCACTAGGCCCAAAATCAGGCGGTAGTAATCGCGTTTCATCTCGGCGATCTCCGCCCCCAGCGGCCCGGCCAGCGCCTCGTCCTCGTGCGACAGCACCTTCATCGCTTTCAGGTTGGCCAGGAAATATTGCAGGTGGTTGCGGATGAACATCCGCACGCGCTCTTCGGGATCGCTCGCCTCCCGCAGCCGCGCCTGCAGTTGATCCGTGATGGTGGAAAACGTGTGTTTCTGGATCAGGTAAAGCAGCTTTTCCTTCGACTCGAAGTAGTAATAAAGACCGGCGAGCGACATGCCGCTGGCGCGCGACAGATCGCGCATGGACGCGCCTTCATAGCCCTTGTTGTAGAAGACCTCGGTGGCGTGGGCGAGAATTTCACCCAGGCGGCGGTCATACCGGGTTCCGCGGTTCTGCTCCGACAACTGCCGGGGAGCGCGGCGGTTTTTGCGGGCTGCCATGCGGGGTCTCCGGAACCGAACGGACGTTCGTTTTAATACTATGGGATGGCCGCCGTCCTCGCAAGATGCCGAGAAACCGCCTCGGTGCCCCACATCTGCCCGCTTTTGGCAGATGTGGGTCTTTCCGCCTCTCACCGGCCGCCGATGGCCGATGGCCGACCGCCGACAGCCCCTTTTCCACAGCCAACGGCCAACCCCCAAAGTTGAATCTAAGCCACCGCCGGCTCCTCCTCCCAGTTCTCCGGCAAGTGAGGATTCCATGCCACAGTTCGTTCATGACGTCGAAGAAATCCGTCAACGCGCCATCCAGAAAATCGAAGATGGTCCCGTCACCCAGGCTTACGGCGTGGACAAGGACCACACCATCACTATCCTGAACGACGCCCTGGCTACCGAAATCGTTTGCGTCCTCCGCTACATGCATCATTACTTCATGGCCACCGGCGTCCACGGCCGCTCCGTCGCCGATGAATTCAAGGAACACGCTGACGCCGAACGCGAGCACGCCGACCAGATCGCCGAGCGTATCCAGCAGCTCGGCGGCAAACCCGACTTCAATCCCCGCTCGCTCCTGGAGCGTTCCGCTTCGCAGTACGTCGAAGGCGAATCCCTGGCCGACATGATTCGCGAAGACCTCATCGCCGAGCGCGTCGTCATCGAGGTCTATTCGGAAATGATCCGCTTCTTCGGCGACAAGGATCCCACCACGCGCGTCATGATCGAAGGCATTCTCAAGGACGAAGAAGAGCACGCCGCCGATCTCACCGACCTGCTCTACGTGGTCGATCCGCGCACCGGCGAGACTGCAGGCGAGGATCCGGGCACGCGGCCCTTGTCTATGCAGGAATGCCGCCCCAACGAGCAGATCGGACGCCAGCAACGCAGCGGAGACGGTCAGCGCCAGCAGCCGGGCAAGCGTCCCGCGGCATCTCGCGGCGCCGAAGCCGCACCGACTCCAGGCATGCATGGCCATCCCGCGCGCAAAGCGCCGGATATGGACGAGGTGACCGTGGAACCCGGCGAGGTTCGCGCCGGCGAAGAAGTTGGCCGGTCGCGCTCCGTGCACGTAACCAATCCCAACCGCAAGCGCAAGCGAGTCGCGTGAAGCAGCTCTCAGCTATTGGCTCTTAGCTGTGAGCTTTCAACGTGAAATTTCTTGAAATAACAAGGGCCGCGAGTGCGGCCCTTTTTCTTCATCGTTGAAGCCAAGAAATCCAGCGAGCATCCGGTGTGGCTAAGAGCTGATAGCTAATAGCTAACAGCCTCTACTTGGCCGTACTCGTCGTTTTCTCCAGCTCTGCGATGGTTGCCTTGTCATCGTAAATCCCGGCTCCGACCACGAACGGAGTGTTGCCTGCCTGTCGGGCATAGCTGATCTTGCGTGAGCCCTCCTTCTCTCCGGGCTTCGGCCACCAGTACTCGACCCAGACACCGGAAGGCTTTTGCGTCGCCGCGCAAAGCTGGCCGAAGAACTTATTGCCCTTGGTGTCCGTCATCTGGGTGGTGTCCTTGCCGATCAGGTCTGCCTTGATCGGATGAGCGGCGATCGTGTTCTTGGAGCAGTCAAGGACGAAAACGTAGGTATCCTTGAACACCCACGGACTGTCTTTCTGGTTGAACTGCGTCAGGCTCGCCTCGCCCACGGGCGTGGTCGCCGACTTTGCAAGAGTGTTTGCTGCCTGCTGTACTTTGCTCACGATCTCCTGGGCGGTTGCCTTTTCCTGTCCCGCGGCCGTGCTTGAGATACCGAGGACGAAGAGAACCGCCCCGAGACCAACGAAGATCTTCGCGTATTTCATGAGTATTCTCTTTTCTGACGGTGGCGCGTTGTGTGGAGACGGTCAGTCTAGCTGGGGCGTGAGTGGTGCGCCGAGCAACGTGGGACGGATTTTGCTCCCACTATGAAGGGGGAGTCAAGCGCAGAGATCGAGATACTGCTGGGAAAAACACGCCGGTGTCGCAGGGCGATGACCTCGGTGCGCGTGGCGGTTACGGCCGTGATCTCCACTCTTTCCCGCTACGCGCCTATCTTGGAAGTGCCAGGCAGTTCTGGGGAGGGCTGCTGGGCGGCGCCTTGGGGCTAAACGGTCTCGGAGCGCCAATCCGAGACATGCGCCTATCTGGGGCAAAAATAGCAGCGGGACTGGCTTTGCTGTTGCTGTGGCCTTTGTTTCTCTGGAGTGGTGTGAACGCGCCGTCCTTGTCCCATGCTGCCAACCAACGACCCGCCCCTCCCCGGCAAATAAAAATTGGCGCCGTTCTCTATTCGATCGAGATGGTAGAAAACGTTCCGCCCGCGGGGGATGCGTCCGGGCTGGCCGGAAAGGCATGTGACGAGAGCGCCGTGCACAACGGTTGGTGCGACGCCAAGGATCGCATTTACTTGGAGACTCGCAGGCCCCTGCAGCAGGAACGAACCACCCTGTTGCATGAGATCCAGCATGTCCTCCTCGGCACGGAGAGAAGCGAGAAAGAGACCAGCTACCATGATTTCATTTACAAACTCTCGCCCAAGCTGCTTCAAGTCCTCCAGGATAATCCGGAGCTCTACTTCTATCTGACCGCACCCGCTCCGAACTAATGATCCCAGCAGGTCAAGCCTCGCAGCCGCAGGTCGCCCTGATAACGCTCGACACAACGACGGAACTCCCGGTCGGGAAGAAAGCCGATCAATTGCGAGAAGACGGTGCGGCCCTGATTCATGAGCCATTGTTGTACTCTCCTCGCATTCAAATCGCGGCAAGCCCGAAATGACCTCAACTCATTGCGCAGCTACCACTTGCCGCCATCACCTTGCAACTTAACCGGACAGCAGTGTCGCGCAAACAAAGCTCGCGGATGTTTTTCGCCTCGCAGCTTCACTCAACTCACTATTGGTGAGAAATCCGGGTTAGCCCCTGAGGAAAAATGTGTTTGCCTGCGGCTCATGGTTCGTTCTTGGACACAGATACTTGGACGCGGTAAGTTCGATTAAGAGTGGAGTAGTAGGCAATTCGCGAAGTAGAGTTACTTTCCGGTGCTCAGTGTGTAGAATCTCGGACGACGTTATCGTACTTGAGGAAGCGAGGGTTGCGTGACGAACCTACAGAGTGTATTCAAGGAGCTGAAGAAAGAGAAGAAGCGGGCGCAGAAAGAATTAGAGCGCCTGGAAGAAGCTATTTCGGCATTTGGGAAGCTATTCGGGAAACACGCGGCGAAAGCAGGGCGGAAACTTTCGGCGGCGGCGCGCAAGAAGATATCCGCGGCGCAGCGGGCCCGGTGGGCGAAGCTCAAGCGTGGGTAAAGCACGCCCTGACATGCGAGCAAAAAAAAACTAAGACCAGCTCCCCCTAACGGCGTGCCTGACGCTTCAGGCTGCGGATCTGGACGGCTCGCACAGCGATCCGAAAACCGGTCGACCGTTACGTCAAAATCGAGTTAACCGCAGCCGCCAACGGTCAGTCGGAAGCTCACTGGCTCGCTGGTGCAACTCGCGTTGACTGAAACGCGACGACCTTCCAGTTCCCCTTATGCTTCACCCAAATCTGAGTGGTGCGGAAATCGCCACTATATGGCTTTCCGCCGACAGTGCCTGTCGAGGAGGCCAGCCCGACAACCACTGCCGTTTCTCTATAGACCCGTATCTTTCTCTCGTGTAGGTCAACGGATGCCCACTTTAGCGTACCGGACTTGACATTGTCGATCTCCTGAGCTTTGGTCGATAACTTACCGTCGCTGTGGATTCCCGTGAAATCATCGGCGAAGTACTTCTCCATAAAGCCGGTATCGGCTTTCCCGAACGCCTGAGTGAATTGATCCGCCAGCGCATTGATTTGCTGCTCGACATTCCCGCCTTGGCTCCAAGCCAGCGGCACGAAGAGCAGGCAAATGGTGATGAGCGGAGCAATAAGTTTTACGCTTTTCATGGGAGTGAACTCCTTTATAAGGATTTAGCTTAGAGCCAAAAGCTAGTTCTTGATATTCGCCATCAACCGCTCGACCGTGGCCTTCTCGTCCGCCGTCAGCGGCAATAGCGGCAGCCGCACCGGCCCGCCGAAGTAGCCGTTCAGGTCCATGGCGTACTTCAAGCCCGGAATCGTTAACTCACTGACCACCTTTACCGCGGCCTCGGCAATGCGCTCCTGCTTTTCGTGCGCCACCTTCTCGTTCATCTCTTTCCAGGCAGCGTAGATTTCGAAACACGCGGTCGGAGCGGCGCAGGCGAAGGCCAGGATGGCGCCCACCGCGCCCACCGCGAGCGATGGTTCCAGCTTCTGCGCCGAGCCCACCATCACCTGGAACCCGACCTCCTTCTGCCGCGTGTTCAATCCGCCGATCACGGCGACCGCGGACGAAGATGGCTGTCCGGAAATCGGCAGGCTGCCGGAAGACGCCGCGGCTTCGGCGGCCTTCATCATGCGTCCGGTCACCGCTTCCTGCACCTCGGTGACGGCGACCGCGCGTTTGACGTCGCGCGTGAAGGCCACCATCTTCTGCACCTTCTCGATCGAGCCGCTGGATTCCTTGATGGCCAGAATGTTCGGGTGCTGGGCCAGTTCGATCACCAATTCGGCGGGAATGTCGTAGCCGGTGGCCTGCGGGAAGTTGTAGATGATCAGCGGCAAGGGCGACCGGTCGGCAACCGTGCGGTAGAACGCCAGCATGTTCTGCGGACGGTTGATCTGCGCCTTGTAGTAATGCGGCGTGCGCACCATGGCGGCGTCGTAGCCGAGCGAAGCGGCGTACTCGGTGAGCGCCAGCGTCTCGCGCGCCGACTCGATGCCCGTGCCCGCGATCATCACCTTGTTGGGCGAAGCCACGGCCATGGCGGCTTTCAGCACATCGCGCCGCTCCTGGTCGCTGAGCAGGATGGCCTCCCCGGTCGAACCCTGTACCACCAGTCCCGCGACCGGAGATTTGCAGTAGCGCTCGACGTTGGCTTCAAGCTTGCGGTAGTACACGTCGCCGTCGGGATAGAACGGCGTGGTGATAGGCGGGAAGATGCCGTGGAGCAACATAGACTGGTTTCTCGTCTGACTTCAGTATGAGCGGTTTTCGGTTGAATATTGTAGCCGCCCGTTCGCAGGACTTAAGGTTGAAACCGTGCGGCTTTTCCGACGCTGTCACTCCGAGAAAAGCCGCTTTGAAGGGGCGTGGCTTCAGCCGCGCCGAACAAGCCCGAAATTTGTGTCATTCCGAGGGGCTTCAGCCCCGAGGAACCTCCTGTTTGATTTTTTCAGCAGCCTCTCTTAGCCCCCGCTGACGACCACCTCTATTCTGTCACTCCGGGGTGCTCTAGTCCCTAAGGAATCTCCTTTGGAAACTTTGTGCTTTTTAGTGCCGCTTCGATCTTTCTTTCTCTCTCTTTCTCTCTCGTCCATCGCGGCCGAAAATGCCTCCCGTTCTGCCCGGATACATGCTTCTCCTCCGCCAAGCTCGGCAAATACGTCCCGCGCAATTCCACGAAGCGAAAGAAAGGCATCGAGTTCCGCCTTCTTTTCTTGTTCTGAGCTCACCTGGCTCTTCTTCGCTTTGCTGCGTTTTGGCATATTCATAGGAGACCAAATGTCCTCCCTGCTGTGCAACAAGAATTCTCTGCCTTATCTTTCTGATCCGTGTTCATCCGTGGCGATCCGTGGTTAAGGTCTCTGTTGCACGATGCGCTCGATCAGCTTGGGATCGTCCGGCAGCAGGCCGGCGGCGGGCAGGCGCGGCGTCAGTTCCACCCAGCTTTTCTCAATCGAAAAACATTTTTTGAACAGCGGCAGCGCTTCCTCCACGCGCTTCATGTTCACCAGCGCGACCGCGTGCCAGTAGACCATCTCCGCCAGGCGGCTGGGCAGAACGCCTTCGGTTTTCGAGGTGATCTCTTCCGCCGCCGCGTATTCCTTCAGTGCGGTTTCGTTATCCTTGTGCTCGACCGCCAGATCGCCGGCGTTCATGTGGTTGTAGGCGCGCTGGAGCGTGACGAGGCGGCGGAGCTCTTTCAGCGGCGCGGCGGCATCGTCCACGCGCAGGTCGAACACTCGTCCTTCCCACGGCGCCTTCTGCCGCTTGCCTTCGACCACGATGAGCGCCGCGGACTGCTTTCCACGGATATCGCCGCCGACCGCCTGCGCCGCGTCCAACGCCGCCAGCATGCGCTCAGCGAGGTCGCCGTTCGATTCCTGGTAAGCCTTGGCCATCGCAGGCCAGACTTTGTCGTTGGCCATCAGGTTGGCTTCGGTAGAGAAATCCGTGCCCACGGAAAACTTTCCACCGCTGATCGGCGCTACATCAGCGCGAACGGTTCCCGCGGCAACGTGTCCGGCGGCCTGGATATCCTTTTCGCCGCTCCAGACAGCCACCTGGCCCTCGTTGTCGATGAACGCGACCTGCCGAACGCTGCGACTCACATCTGCATTCAGGAGCGCACGCAGCGCGCCTTCCGCGCTCTTCCCGGCGCGCATCAAGTTCAGACCAAGCGGACCGTAGCTGGGATCCACGAACGATTGCGTGGCGACCGCGCCCACTCCGGCCTCCGCCCAAGTGACGATCTGGCCGACGGAGAACCAGTGCGACTGCACCGCTACTCCCATCTGCCCGGTCGCCGGATCGCGGGCCACGATGGAAAAGGTGTGAACGGGACGAAGTTGCGCCAACGCTGAGCCACAGAGGACACAGAGAACACACACGAGCTTCTTCATTCGGAGCCTCGAAATAGTTCCGATTTAACCACAAAGGTCACTAAGGCGCACGAAGGACAACAATGGGTCTTCGTGATCCTTCGTGTCCCTTCGTGGTTGCCGATCGCCTACCGGACGGCGCCGGCGCGCTGAGCGTGCAGAGCCTGGAGGGCGCGGACGCTGGTGTGGCCCTGCTGCAGGGCGGCGATGCCGTCGGCGGCGGCGCTGGCGGCGGCCAGCGTAGTGATGGTCTGGACCTGGTGGGTGACGGCGGCGCGGCGAATGGACTTTTCGTCGAACCAGGGCTCGGCGCCGTGCGGAGTGTTGATGATGAGCTGGATGCGGTCGCCCTTGATCAAATCGACGACGTTCGGCCGGCCTTCTTTGACTTTGTACACGCGCTCGACTGTCAGCCCGGCTTCCTCCAGCACGCGCGCGGTGCCGCTGGTAGCAACCAGCTTGAAGCCCATATCAGCAAATCGGCGGGCGATGTCGACCACCTGCGGCTTGTCGCGGTCGGTAACGCTGATGAAGACAGCGCCGTGCGTCGGCAGGCGGTTGCCGGCAGCGATTTGCGCCTTGGCGAAGGCTTCGCCAAAATTGTCGGCCACGCCCATAACTTCGCCGGTGGACTTCATTTCGGGGCCGAGCACCGTGTCTACGCCGGGGAACTTCGACCACGGGAACACGGGTGACTTGACGTAAAAGCAATGGCCGGTATCGAGATCTGCTGCACGCTCAATGTTTTCCGGCAAGAATTCGCGCAGCTTGCGGCCGGTCATGAGGCGGGAGGCGATTTTCGCCAGCGGCACGCCGGTGGCCTTCGAAACGAAGGGCACGGTGCGGGAGGCGCGCGGGTTGACTTCGAGCACGAAGACCTTCGAGTCGCCATTGTGCTTCTGAATGGCGTACTGCACGTTCATCAGGCCAATGACTTTGAGCGCGCGGGCCAGGCGAAAGGTGTAGTCGCGCAAGGTGGCGAGTATCTCCGGCGAGAGATCCACGGACGGCAGCACGCAGGAGGAATCGCCGCTGTGGATGCCGGCTTCCTCGATGTGCTGCATGATGCCGCCGATGACCACGTCTTCGCTGTCGGAGAGCGCGTCCACGTCAACCTCGATGGCGGCTTCGAGGAAGTGGTCGATGAGCACCGGGCGCTCCTGCGAGTACTCGACCGCTTCTTTCATGTAGCGGATGACGGATTCGTCGTCGTAGGCGATGACCATGGCGCGCCCGCCGAGCACGTAGGAAGGCCGCACCAGCACCGGGTAGCCGACCTGGTTGGCGCCCGCGACAGCCTCTTCGATAGACGTGGCGATCGCGCCCGGAGGTTGCGGGATTTGCAGCTCGTCGAGCAGACGGCCGAAACGCTTACGGTCTTCGGCGAGGTCAATCGATTCGGGTGAGGTACCGATAATGGGCACACCCGCGGCTTTCAACGGTAGCGCGAGGTTCAGAGGCGTCTGTCCGCCGAACTGCACGATGACGCCAATGGGCGCGCCGCTCGCCGCTTCGTGTTCGTAGACGGCCATCACGTCTTCGAGGGTGAGCGGCTCGAAGTAGAGGCGGTCGCTGGTGTCGTAGTCGGTGGAGACCGTCTCCGGATTGCAGTTCACCATGATGGTTTCGTAGCCATCGTCGCGAAGGGCAAAAGCGGCGTGGCAGCAGCAGTAGTCAAATTCAATTCCCTGCCCGATCCGGTTCGGGCCGGCGCCCAGGATGATGACCTTCTTCTTCGCGGTGGGCGCGGCCTCGTCCTCGTCTTCGAAGGTCGAATAAAGATAGGGCGTGTAGCTTTCGAATTCGGCGGCGCAAGTGTCCACGTGCTTGTAGACAGGAATAACACCGCGCGACTTGCGCAGGTGGCGGATTTTCTCTGCCGCGCCGCGTCCGTTGGCAATGCGCCAGGCAGTCGCTAGCCTGTTGTCGGAGATGCCGGCGCGCTTGGCGTCGCGAATGACGGCGGTGGGCACGGATTCGATGGGGTGCTTTTCGACTTCGAGCTGCACGTCCGTGATTTCCTTGAGCTGGTAGAGGAACCACGGATCAATGGAGGTCATCTTCGACAGCTCTTTGACGGTGTGGCCCTGGCGCAAGGCATAGCGCAGGTAGGAGAGGCGCTCGGGATGCGGCGTGACCAGGCGCTGGATGAGGATTTTGGGCTCGATGCCTTCGCTGCCCGGCTTTTTGCCGGTTTCGAGCGACCGCACGGCCTTGAGCAACGCTTCTTTGAAGGTGCGGGCGATGGCCATGACTTCGCCTACCGACTTCATCTGCGGGCCCAGGCCCTCGTCGACGCCGGGAAATTTCTCGAACTGCCACTTGGGAATTTTTACGACCACGTAATCGAGCGTGGGCTCGAAGCAGGCGGGCGTCTTGCGGGTGATGTCGTTGGGAATCTCGTCGAGGGTGTAGCCGACGGCAAGCTTGGCGGCGATTTTGGCGATGGGGAAGCCGGTGGCCTTGCTCGCCAGCGCCGAACTGCGCGAGACGCGCGGGTTCATCTCGATGACCACCATGCGCCCGGTGGTCGGATTCACGGCGAACTGGATATTGCTGCCGCCGGTTTCGACGCCGATCTCGCGGATGACGGCGATGGCGGCATCGCGCATGCGCTGGTACTCGCGGTCGGTGAGGGTCTGCGCCGGAGCGACGGTGATCGAATCGCCGGTGTGCACGCCCATGGGATCGAAATTTTCGATCGAGCAGATGATGATGACGTTGTCGCGGAGGTCGCGCATGACCTCGAGCTCGAATTCCTTCCAGCCGAGGACGGATTCTTCGATCAGGACTTCGTGCACGGGCGAAAGGTCCAGGCCGCGCGCCAGCAGCTCGACCAGCTCTTCGCGGTTGTAGGCGATGCCGCCGCCAGTGCCGCCGAGAGTGAAGCTTGGGCGAAGAATCACCGGGAAGCCGATTTTGCCGGAGAATTCCATCCCGTCGCGAAGATTGTTGACCAGCGCGGATTTGGGGACGTCGAGACCGATGCGGGTCATGGCGTCCTTGAACATCAAGCGGTCCTCGGCTTTCTTGATGGCGGTGAGCTGTGCGCCGATGAGCTGGACGTCGTATTTTTCGAGCACCTGCGCGTCGGCCAATTCGACAGCGAGGTTGAGCGCGGTCTGACCGCCGACGGTGGGCAGCAAGGCGAAGCCGCGCCCGCCGGACATTTCCGACTCGATGCGAATGATTTCTTCCAAGTAAGTGCGAGTGAGCGGCTCGATGTAAGTGCGGTCGGCGATCTCGGGGTCGGTCATGATGGTCGCCGGGTTGGAATTGGCGAGCACCACCTCGTAACCTTCCGACTTGAGCGCCTTGCAGGCCTGCGTGCCGGAATAATCGAACTCGGCGGACTGGCCGATGACGATCGGGCCAGAGCCGATGATGAGAATCTTCGAGATGTCGGTGCGGCGTGGCATTGTTATTTGGTTTTCTGGCACGCGATCGCTCGCGCCATCAGTGAAGAAAGGAAATTCTTGAAGTTCAGCTCTGGTGCTGGTTCCCTGTATTCTCCGTTTGGCCCAGTTTCGCTATTCGACATTAAGAAACAGGACGCATCGTAGAGTCTCTCTCTCACAAGCTTGGTCAGCAGTATCTCGTACCTTTTTGCGTACGATGCGTCCTTGAATTCTGGGAAGACTTTAAAGTGCGGCTCACGAGTTCTCACTGAGCTCGTTGCTTTTGGCGAATCCTCCAACAGCATTAGATATCCCAGCCAAGGGCGGGCCGAGGGTTTAAACGCTCCCTCTCTGTATGCAGCCCACAGGTCCGTCGCGCTGCCAAGCGCCTCTTCGGTTCTGTTGTTGTAATTGTTTCCAAATGACCCGACATGCGACTTGAATTCGATCGCTGCGATCAGGCAGGCGTCAACCACGACGAGCAGGTCCCACTTTTTTTCAGGCCGAAACCAGCCGGGCAATTCAATATACCTGTCGCAATAGATGAGTGGTTTTTCTAGGCCGGACTCTTCGAGCACATCCCGAATCAGCTCGAGAAAGCCGTCCATTTGCTTTCCGCCGGTAATGGCTGCGCGAGCGCCCGCATCTCGAACGCCAGAAACCGATCCCTGCTTCTGAGCTTGTGTCTGTCGGCTCGTCCAAAACCGGACGATTGCCTCTCGCAGTTTTGGTTCGATATCAGCGTTCAATCTCTCATCACCTCCTGCTCATCCAGAATCGTCAGCGGATCGCGGAAGAGAGTTGAAATTTCCGATTGCAATCGAGCTGCAGCGTAATGAAGATACTCAGCGTCAATCTCGAAACTGATGCTGTTGCGACCACATCTGGACGCGGCGAGTGCTGTGGTTCCGGTCCCCATAAACGGATCCAGCACGGTGTCGCCTACAAAGCTGAACATCCTGATTAGCCGCTCAGCAAGTTCTGCCGGGAACGGTGCTGGGTGATGTTTCGTAGCCGCACCAGTCAAGCCTTTCCACACCTGCTGAAACCATTCACGCTGATCATCTGCGGCTATGACGCTCAATAACCGCGTGGCGGAATCGGGCGTTCGATATCCGCCTGGCTTGCGCTGCATGAGTACAAACTCGATATCGTTCTTGATTACCGCGTTTGGCTCATAAGGCTTTCCAAGGAAGCCACCTCCGCCGTTCTCAACCTCATATTTGGCGTTGGCAATCTTGTTCCAAATGATGGGCGCCAAATTGTCGAAACCTATTACCCGGCAGTGATCTTGAATCGAGGCATGAAGTGGAACGACTGTATGACGGCCTTCATTTTGCCGGCGAGACAGGCAAACATCTCCCACCACACAAATCAACCGACCGCCTGGCACCAGCAGATCAAAGCACTTCTTCCAAACACGGTCTAATTCGGAGACAAACTCGTCGTAGTCCTTCACGTCGCCAAGTTGTCCGGGGACATGTCGGTATTCTTTTAGTGTCCAGTAGGGCGGTGATGTCACAACCAACTGAACAGAGCCTCGCAAATCCGCAGGAATATTCCTCGCGTCACCCCTGACAAGAACGTGCCTAGTGGGAATTGTTCGGATAGCCTCATTTATGGCAGCTAGGCTAGACCGGTCCTTAGCGATGCGTGGTATCGCGGTCTGAAGATCGGGTACCGAGCGCAGCAAGTCTGGCACAAACTCTCGCAGGTCTGCCCTCTGCGGCCATGTCGATGCCCTACCGGCCATGGCGTCCCTTCCATTCCTCCATCATCGCCACGAAATCGTTAAACAGGTAATGCGAGTCGTGCGGGCCGGGGGAGGCTTCGGGGTGGTACTGCACCGAGAACAGCGGCAGGTTGCGGTGGCGCAGGCCCTCCAGCGTCTGGTCGTTCAGGTCAATGTGCGTCAACTCGACTTCGCTCATGGGCAGCGAATCGGGATCGACGGCGAAGTTGTGGTTGTGAGCGGTGATCTCGATCTTACTGGTCAGGAGCTGCTTTACCGGATGATTGCCGCCGTGGTGGCCGAACTTGAGCTTGTAGGTTTTGCCGCCGAGGGCGAGCCCGACCAACTGATGTCCGAGGCAGATGCCAAATATCGGGACACGACCCATCAGGCGGCGGATGTTTTCCTGGGCATAGGTGCAAGGCTCGGGGTCGCCGGGACCGTTGGAGAGAAAGACGCCGTCGGGCTTGAGCGCCAGAACGTCCTCGGCGTTGGTTTCCGCCGGCACGACGGTGACGCGGCAGCAGCCGGTGACCAGTTTGCGCAGGATGTTGTGCTTGATGCCGAAATCGTAGGCGACCACGTGGTGCTCGGGCGCAGCGTCCTTGACGCCGACAACCTCGGTGGGCTCGATGGAGCGCTCGCCGGTGTCCCAGACGTAGCGCTGCTTGGTGGAGACCACTTTGGCCAGATCGGTGCCGTCCATCTTCGGAATGGAGCGGGACTTGGCGATCAGCTTGTCCACATCGGTTTCGATGGTCGAAACAACGCCGCGCATGACGCCGTGATCGCGCAGGTGGCGGACAAGCGCGCGCGTGTCAATGTCGGCGAGGACAGGAATGCGGTGGCGCTCCAGGTATTCGTCGGCCACCTGCTGCGAGCGCCAGTTGGAACTGATGCGGGAGAACTCGCGGACGATCAGGCCCTCGATGTAGGGGCGCGTGGCTTCTTCGTCGTCGGGATTGGTGCCGTAGTTGCCGATCTCGGGATTGGTGAGGACAACGATCTGGCCGGCGTAAGAGGGGTCGGTGAAAATTTCCTGGTAGCCGGTGATGGAGGTATTAAAGACAACTTCCCCGTAGCATTCGCCCTGCGCACCAAAACCCTTGCCCTTGAAGATCCGTCCATCTTCCAGGGCCAAAATCGCCTGCATTCGTACTCCGGGGAGTGGATTTTTAGGATTCTAGCAGGATTAAGGAAGAGCGGAGCCTGTGAAAAAAAGGCATTGTTTGTCGATTTTCGGCGGCTATTTCACCATGCCGAGCTTGTCCACGGGCCAGTAGCCAAAGACGGCCTTGCCGTAGATGTAGCGGCGGCTGACGGGGCCAAAGTCGCGACTGTCGCTGGAGGAGCTGCGGTGGTCGCCGAGCAGGAAATAGGCGCCGCGCGGCACGACGGTTTCAGAAACGGAGCGGTCGTCGGCAAATTCCGACGGGACGTAAGGCTCGCGGAGTTGGTGTCCGTTGACGTAAACCTCGCCATCGTCTATGCGGACGCGGTCGCCGGGAACCGCGATGACGCGCTTGATGTAGCTCTTGGAGGGGTCGGCAGGATAGCGGAACACGACCACGTCGCCGCGCTCGATGGGCTCGAAATTGTAAACGAACTTGTTGATGAAGATGCGCTCCTGGTCGTCCAGCGCGGGCAACATGCTGGTGCCTTCCACCTTCACCGGCTGGTAGAGGAACACGATGATGAAGGCGGAAATGATCAGGGAGACAAACAGGTCGCGGCCCCAGGTGAGAAGCGAAGGAACGCTGCGGGAGGAATTGAACAGGCGCGTGGGCGATTGAGCGGCAGGCTCCATGCTGGTCGTAATTGTATAAGGAGTCGCGTGGGAAGGAAAAAGTTGCACGAAAGAAAAACAGCTCTCAGCTTTCAGCTATCAGCTCTCAGCCAAGAATTGCCGGAACCGGCGGTCGGAGGCTGGAAGGGCAGCATGGATTTGTAGCTGATTGCCCGCTACAAGCATCTGAATTGCTTACGTCGTTTAAAATGATGGCGAGGACGGTGCGATGAAACATCTCTGGTCTGTGCTGCTTTTGTGCGCGGTGGCGGTAGCCGTGTTTGCGCAAGGAGACGTGCCGGCGCATCATACGGCGCCGCCGGCCAAGGGCACGAAGCTGCCGCCGATCCTGCCTGCTCCGGAGCGCTGGGGTCCGAGCTTTAAGTACCCGGTGCAGGAGCACGCCTACGAGATCGCGGAAAAGATTCCTCAGGTCCTCTACCAGCAACCCTGCTATTGTCACTGCGATCGCTCGGTGGGCCACACCAGCCTGCACAGCTGTTTCGAATCTACCCACGCCGCAAGCTGCTCCGCCTGCATGAAAGAGGCGTTCTACGCTTACCAGATGACCAAGCAGAAAAAGACACCCGCCCAGATCCGCGAGGGCATCATCCGGGGTGACTGGGGGCAGATCGATCTGGACACGGCGACTTCGATTAACTGAAGTAGTTGGTAGTTAGCGCTGGCTGCCAGAATTTCGAAATCCGGGGGCTGTGGATAGAGCCGGCAACCTCTAAGACGGCTCCCACGTCTGTTCAGCAGGACCCTTGACGAGCAGCCGGAGAATACCCACCGGTTGACGCGCACCGTGTTTTCTCGTATATAACGTGCTCTCGTTGGAAATAGCTTTTCCACAAGGGCTGTTTCATTTCGATCCACGTCGGCGGTTGCGCGGGTGCAACTCGATGAAGAAGAAACCGGCAGGGAAGGTTAAGCGTTCTTCGGCTAACCTCAAGAAAAATAAGGTGAAATCCAGATCCAGCGGGCGCGTTGTAAAAATGACGATTCCGGCACAGGCGAGACTTTCTCCGGTGGCCGACCCACGTTTTGCACAGGCTGTGGAAAACTACCAGGCGGGGCTGATGGCTATGCAGGAGCACAAGTTCGAGAAGGCCAAGACTTTATTTCAGAAGGTGATGGCCTCCGGACCGCGGGAATTGGCCGACCGCGCCGTTGTCCACCTGAGCACCTGCAACCAGCGCATGGCGCGAATTGCGACCAACTTCAAGACGCCCGAGGAACATTACGATTACGCCGTTTCGCTGATGAACGTGGGCGATTACGTGGGCGCGCGCGAGCACCTGGTGAAGATCCTGAAGCAGAACTCGAAGCTGGACTATGCGGTCTATGGATTGTCGGTGCTGGACTGCCTGACCGGACACTACGAGAATTCCCTGAAGGGATTGGCGGAGGCGATCCGCCTCAACGCCGGAAACCGGTTCCAAGCACGGAATGATTCCGACTTTCAAAACCTCGCGGATGATCCCCGCTTCACGGAATTGATCTATCCTGAGGTGGACGAAACGCCGAAGCTCGACGGGCGGCGTTAGGAATCGATGAAGAACACGGCTTCGAAGGTATTCCCCAAAGGTGCGGCGCCGAAAAAAGCCGTTAAGGTGGTGGCCATTGGCGGCGGCACCGGCCTGTCCACCCTGCTGAAAGGCCTGCGGGAATACGTGCAGCGCAGCGGCGAAGCTGCGCCGGGCACGACCATCGCGGAACTGTCGGCGGTGGTGACGGTGACCGACGACGGCGGTTCCAGCGGCCGCCTGCGCAAGGATTTCAACATCCTACCGCCAGGCGATATTCGCAACTGTATCGTGGCGCTTTCGGAAGACCAGGCGCTGCTATCGCGGTTGTTTCAGTACCGCTTCCAGGGCGGATCCGACCTGGACGGGCATAACTTCGGGAACCTGTTCCTGGCGGCGCTGGCGGCCGTAACCGGCGATTTCGCGGAAGCGGTGAAGTTGTCGTCGGAAATTCTCACCACCCGCGGGCGCATTTTCCCGGCGACCACGTCGAACGTCGAACTGGAAGCGGTGATGGACGACAGGTCGCGGGTGCGCGGCGAAACCAGCATTACCAAAAGCCAGAAAAGGATCCTGTGGCTGGAACTGGCGCCGGCCGACGTCAAGCCGTTGCCACAAACCCTGGAAGCACTGGCACAAGCCGATCTGATCACCATCGGGCCGGGATCGCTGTTCACCAGCCTGATTCCCAACGTGCTGGTACGCGGGATTCCGGAGGCGATCGCCGGATCTCCGGCGGTGAAGGTGTTCGTCTGCAACTTGATGACGCAGGCCAATGAAAGCCTGGGATTGTCGGCGGGCGACCACGTGCGCGCCATCTACAACCACGCCGGACGCAGGATTTTCGATTACGCGCTGGTGAACCGGAAACCCGCCTCGGCCGAACTGATAGCGAAGTACGCGCTGGAAGCGGGTTCGCAGATTGTGGTGGACGCCGATCAATTGGAAAAGCTGGGCGTGAAACCGATTTTCGGCGAATATCTGTTGGAGGAAAACGGGGTGGCGCGGCACGCTTACAGTACCATTGCCAGGGACCTGCTGAAGCTGGTCGCACGTAAGTCGGCACGCACGGCGGCGGGTGGCAGAAACGCGGCAAGAGCGGCGCGTAGGTAGAAGGCAGGCTCAAGGCACAAGGCGCAAGGCTGATGCGGTAAGATGAACCCCGTCATGCCTTCCCTTAAGAAATTGTCACCATCGCGTAACGGGCGCAAGGCGCCGCGCTTCGCCATCGCCATCATGGCGGCCGGCAAGGGCACGCGCCTGAAGTCGAAGCATCCCAAAGTTCTGCATGAGATCGGCGGAAAACCGCTGTTGCAATTCGTGGTGGATGCAGCCAAGGCGGTACTGCCGGCGCCCGACATTTACGTCATCATTGGGCACGAGGCGGAACGCGTGCGCGAACGTATGGCGGGAACGGGCGTCCAGTATGTGTTGCAGGCGGAACAACTGGGCACCGGACACGCGATCATGGCGGCGCGGCAGGCGCTGGCGGGATATGACGATGTGCTGGTGCTCTCCGGCGACGTGCCATTGCTCAAGCCGGAAACAATTCGGGCGATACGCGATTTCCATTTAAAGAACAAGGCGGCGATGACGATGCTGTCGGCGGACTTCGCCAATCCAACCGGCTACGGGCGAGTCGTGCGCAAGAAAAAGGGATCAGACGAGGTGGAAGCGATCGTCGAGCAGAAGAAGCTCACGCCGCAGCAACAAAAGATCCGGGAGTCGAACTCGGGGGTTTACGCGTTTGCCACTGACGCGCTGTTCGAGCATCTGGACAAGCTGCGCACCGATAATCCGCATGGCGAGTATTACCTCACCGACATGGCGGGCATCCTGGGCAAGGCGCGCGAGAAGGTGCTGGCCATCAAGGCGGGCGATCCGCATGAAGTGGCGGGAGCAAACAACCGCGCGGAGTTGGCGCAACTGGATGCGGAACTGAGGACAGGTAAGTGCCGAGAGCTGATGGCCGCGGGAGTCACCATCTTCCGGCCGGAGACGTGCGTGATTGACGCCCAAGTGGAGGTCGGGGCGGACACGGTGATCGAGCCGTTCGTGCAACTGCTGGGACGGACGCGGATCGGGTCCGACTGCCTGGTGCGCTCGTATTCGGTGATCACCTCATCGCAGGTGGGCGACCTGGTGACGGTGCGGCACGGATGCATCCTCAACGATGCGTGCGTGGCGTCGGGAGCGGTATTGGGACCGTATTCGCACTTGCGGCCGGGCAGCGATATCGGGCCGGAGGCGCACGTGGGAAATTTCGTCGAGACCAAGAAGGCGAAGCTGGGACGCGGCGCCAAGGCGAACCACCTGACGTATCTCGGGGACGCAGAAATCGGTGAGAACGTGAATGTGGGGGCAGGGACCATCACCTGCAACTACGACGGTGTGCAGAAGCACAAGACGGTGATCGAGGATGGGGCGTTTATCGGCAGCGACAGCACGCTGGTGGCGCCGGTGAGGATCGGGCGTAATGCCTATGTCGGGGCGGCGGCGTGCATCACCGAGGACGTGCCGGAAGACTCGCTGGCCATCGCGCGTTCGCGCCAGGTGAACAAGGAAGGGTGGGTCAAGAAGAAGCGCGAGGAGATGGCGGCCCAGAAGACCTCGGATAAGTCCTAAGAAGCTCTACCAAAACCTTGTTTGAGCTACAAAAGAGCCGTTAGCCTGCGGATCTTACTCTAGCTTCGCGTGACTGTGCCTTGGCTTCTTCGGGATGCGGATGTCGGGTCGTTTCTTGCAGAGTGGCGGTACAACTCACTGCGGCAGTCCAACGCGGCGCAGCAGGTCTTGGAAGCGCGGCTCGGAGCGCAAGGGGTCGAGCCTGGGCTCTACTTTGAGAGTCATAAAACTGAAATTAGAACGCTCATCGTAAGCTCTTTCCAGCCATGCGAATGCTTGATCACTCTCACGCAGACCCGCATAGAGAAGAGCTATCCCGTACGAATTCCGAGGTGTCTGGGACCTTAGTTTCTCAAGCACCTTGAGCGCTTCGCTTTTCTTCCCCGACGCTGCATAACCGTGACCGAGCTCTGGCAGGCCTGTTCCGCCCTGGGAAAGGCTGACCGCCTTTTGGAATTCCTTGATGGCTTCCTCAAACCCGCCCTTCTGCTCGTAAGTGAGCCCGAGCCTGAGATGTCCGAGGGCCAAGTCGGGTGCCATCGCGATCAGCCTCTGCAATTGTCCAAGCGCCTGATCGTACTGGCGCGCATAGTGATAATGAAATGCAAGGTGCTCGGTGGCCAGCGGGTTAAGCGGGTCCAGTTCCTGGTACCGTTTGCTCTGGGCCAAAGATTCATCGACCCGCCCCATCGCCATCAAGTAATGAGCATAGTAATGGCGAACGCTCCCCGACCCTGGGTTCAAGTCAATGGCGCGCCTCAACTCCTTCTCGGCGCCGGGCCAATCCCAGTCGTATACCGTCCTGACAAGTCCAAGGGAAGCATGGGCGTCGGCGAGGGTATCATCCATCTCCAGGGCTTTCGTCGCCGCCGCTCTCATTTTTGGATAGTCGAACAACAGGTAATAAGCTTCGGCGAGCCCGACGTAACCCATGGCATAGTTGGGATCTTTCTCGATCGCCTGTTGGAAATATCCGAGAGCGGTTCGTACATTCCCTTCTGCGCGGCGGTTCAACTGGTAACGGCCCTGGAGGTAGGCGCTATGGGCTTCCGGGTCAACGGGACGGGCCTTGGCCAGCCGCGCCTGATCCTGCGGCGTCAGCTTAATGCTGATCTCATCCCCAATAGCGCGAGCCACTTCGCCCTGCAAAACCAGTATGTCGCGCAGGTCGCGGTCATAGCTGCCAGCCCAGATGTGTTGATCGCTCGCCGCCTGGATCAATTGCACGTTGATCCGCGCCCGATCTTTGGAGCGGACCACCGAGCCCACCACCACTGCATCCACGTTGAGCTCTTTGGCAATCTCGGGAAGGGGCTTCTGAGCGCCTTTGAAGCGCATAGCAGAAATTCGCGAGATGACATGCAACGAGCCGATTTGTGCCAGGTCTGTAATGAGTGCGTCGGTCATGCCGTCGGCGAAGTACTCCTGTGCCGGATCACCGGTGAGGTTCTCGAGCGGCAGCACCGCGATGGAGCGGATCTCACGCGGATTCATTCTGCCCAAACGCCAGTACAGAGCGCCCCCAATCAGCGCGGCAAGCACCACAGCGGTGGGCAGGAGCATTTTCCACCTGGTAGCCGGTCGCGGCGTGGCTGCCACAGGCTGCCACGGAACCGCTTCGAGTTTGCCGCTCGAAGCCTGCGCTGTCTCCGAGCCACTCGGAGGTGACGCAGCTACCGACTCCGGCGCTTCGTCTGCCTCGACCGTGACAGGTTGCGACGATTCGGTCTCGCGCTTTAGGCGTTTCAGGTCAGCGCGCAGGTCGGCTGCGTGCTGGTACCGCAGGTCGCGGTCTTTCTCCAAGGCCTTGCTGATGATCCCTTCCAACTTGGGCGGGATGTCGGGATTGATGCGGATGGGCGGCGTCGGCGCGCGCTCCAGAATCGCGTTGAAGATCACGCCCGAGGTATCGCCGCGGAACGGTAAAATGCCGGTCGCCATCTCATACAGGACCACTCCGAAGGAGAACAGGTCGCTGCGCGCATCGAGTTCCTTCCCGCGCACCTGCTCCGGTGACATGTAGACCACCGTACCCAGGGTGCTGCCGGGGCTGGTCAGATGTTCTTCGCCCACGGCGGTAGCCGTCGCGTCCACCGCCACCGCTTCGGCTTTAGGGTTGAGCACCTTGGCCAAACCGAAGTCGAGCACCTTCACCTGGCCGCGCTCGGTGATGAAGATATTGGCGGGCTTGATGTCGCGATGAATGATTCCCTTCGTGTGAGCGGCATCCAGCGCATCCGCGACCTGAATGGAAATGTCGAGAAGGGACTCTGTGTCCAGCGGCCGTCCGGTGATGCGATGCTTAAGCGTCATCCCATCCAGAAATTCCATGGCGATGAATGCCTGCCCGTCCTGCTCGCCGATGTCGTGGATGGTGCAGAGGTTGGGGTGACTGAGAGCAGACGCCGCACGCGCCTCGCGGCGAAACCGTTCCAGAGCCTGCGCGTCGTGCGCCACGTCGGAGGGCAGGAACTTCAAAGCCACGAAGCGGCCGAGGCGGGTATCCTCGGCTTTGTACACCACACCCATCCCGCCGCCGCCAAGCTTTTCGACGATGCGGTAATGCGAGATGGTCTGGCCGATGATGGAAACGACTCCTGCGGCAACCGGGACCGAATGTTAGGTGGGAACGGGTGGCAAGTCAACGACACCCCACGATCGTCGTTCCAACTCGCGCGCAGGGACGCGCGAACCCGAGTCAAAGACCCGGTCCACATTCGTCCATCCTGTCACGACAAAGCAGCACTCTGCGTTGGATGGAGATGTCCGGCACCGCGGCGGCGCTCCACTTCGGCTTTCGAGAAAACGCCGGGGATGCGCGCGCCGCAGTGTGCGCATTTGCTCTGGCGCAGGTCGTAGCTGAGGATGTCGTGCCAGGAGCGGCGGATGATGGCGCGCTTGCAGCCGGGGCAGATGGTGTTGCCGCCGTCAGACCAGATGTTCCCCTCGTAAACGTACTTCAATCCCATTTCGAAGGCGATGGCGCGGGCGCGGTGCAGCGTTTCCGGCGGGGTCGGCGGCTTGTCTTGGAGTTTGAAATCGGGATGAAACGCGGTGAAGTGCAGTGGGACGTTGTCGCCGAGATTGTTCAGGACCCAATCGCAGAGCTGGCGAAATTCACTGTCACCGTCGTTGAGCGTGGGAATGATGAGGTTGGTGATCTCGAACCAGACCTCGGTTTCGTGCCGCAGCCATTTGAGCGTGTCGAGCACCGGCTGCAGGTGAGTAAGGGTGATCTTGGAGTAGAAATTTTCGGTAAAAGCCTTGAGGTCGATGTTAGCGGCGTCGATGTGCTGGTAAACGTCGAAGAAGGCTTCACGGGTGATGTAGCCGTTGGAGACCATCACCGTGTTGAGCCCTTCTTCGTGCGCGATCTTGGCGATGTCAATAACGTACTCGGACCAGATGGTGGGTTCGTTGTAGGTGAAGGCGATGGAGGGCGCGCCGTGCTGCAGTGTGAGACCCACCACTTGCTCGGGCGTGAGGCTGGCCGAGTTCACCTGGTCGGACTTGGCTTTGGAGATGTCCCAGTTCTGGCAGAAGAAGCAGCCCATGTTGCAGCCGGCCGTGCCCATGGACAGGACCTTCGTGCCGGGGAAGAAATGGTTGAGCGGCTTCTTTTCGATGGGATCCATCTGCAGCGCCGCGGGACGGCCGTAGCCGAGCTGCACCAGGCGTCCGCCTTCGTTCTTGCGGATGAAGCAGAATCCGGTTTGTCCGTCGCCAATGTGGCAGTGCCGCGGGCAGAGATAGCAGTGCAGCCGGCCGTCGGGCATGGTCTCCCACCAGCGGGCCGGGTGATGAGTCGAGTTGAGGACGGGCAGCATCTACGGTTCTATTTTACCTCTGAGTCGAGAAAGAGGATTGAAGATTGCAGAGTGAAAACGACGGGTTTGAAGGTGCTCTTGAAGCTGCTAGAAAAGTCCACCAATGCAATCTTCAGCCTTCAGACTTCACCAAAAAAGCCCCTCTTTCGAGGGGCAGGTTCAGGAGAGAGAATATGGAAAACCCGCTTCCGGTGTTGCGGTTAGCGAACCATGTTAGCCAGGAGGTTGCGCATGCGCAGCCGCGCCTGATGGACTCCGTAGCGGGATTCGTCTTCGCTGACGCCCAAGGTCCGGGCGATGCG
>Ga0326726_10000201_pt1 | contig 57674 bp, 48 predicted proteins | sample MHFenrmetagenome_2_FD_207603 | JGI IMG/M metagenome (GOLD analysis project Ga0326726, IMG submission 207603) | Lab enriched peat soil microbial communities from Michigan Hollow, Ithaca, NY, United States - MHF15MN | ecosystem: Environmental > Terrestrial > Soil > Wetlands > Peat | place: USA... | reverse complement strand
GCACCACGAGATTCACGACGAGACCCGACGCGCCCACCGCGAGGAACTGGGCCAAGTGAGTCCAGGTGCCGAACTTGAAGATGTAGAGCCGCCGCAGATGCTTCAGATAGAGGAGCTGCTCTTTCAGCGTGAGCTTGCTCTCGCCGAGCTCGCGGTCGACGAAGTGAATCGGAACTTCACCGACGTTCTCGAACTCGCACTTGACGATCAGCTCGAGACCGATCTTGTAGCCGATAGGATTCAGGTCCCGGACTCGCTCCAGATCGCGGCGCCGGAACGCGAAGAAGCCCGCCATCGGATCTCGCGCGGAGGTCAGCGGGCGGGCGAGCAGCGTGGCCACGCGGCTGTTGAGCCAGCGCGCGATTCCCCAATCGTCATCGGTGGAGCCGCCGGGCACGTAGCGCGAGCCGATGATGAACTGCTGACCCCCGAGGAGCGCGAGCACCATCTCGGGAATCTTCTCGGGCGGGTGACTCAGGTCGGCGTCCATGACGACGACGACCTCGTTCTTGGCGAGTCGCAGACCGGCGACGACCGCCGGGCTCAGACCGCGATCCTCCGTGCGCACGACGATCCTGGCCCAGGGAAGGCCAGCGGCAGCGACGGCCTCGACGGACCCGTCGTTGCTGCTGTCGTCCATGATGAGCAGCTCGATGTCGAGCCCCGATGACTCGCGCACCGCCGCGACGCGCGCGAGCAGGCCCGGGATGTTCAGCGCCTCGCGATAGGTCGGCGTGACGATCGAGACCGACGGCAGCTCCACGCCATGGGCGAGCTCGGCTTGCGCCTTCGAACCGACTGCGACGAGGGGTGTGGACATCGGCAACAGTCATTCGAGCACACGCGGGGCCGATCGGACAAGTGCTCCCGGCACCCGCGGGAGTCACTCGCGGCTATTCCTCCGCGACGACGCGCCAGCCCTTCTTGAGCAGACAGTTGTGAATCGAGGCTCGCTGCTCCATCGCGGCACGCGCACCCTCGCGCTCCGCAGCGGCGCTGCAGCGCGCCATGTCGGCCTCGAGCTCGCGATTCATCTGCTGCGCCTGGGTCTCGTTCGCGGGGATCAGCCCGGCGCGCACCCAGCGCTCCGGCTGTGCGCAGGCGAGGACGCCGGCGAGGAGTGACACGAGGGAGAGTGCTGCGGTCGGGACGAGCTTCGCCATGGGAGTCACCATCGGCAGCTCCACGCGAGGCCCTTTAGGCGGTTACACCCGCACGACTCCGTCGCGTACGAGTGTCTCGATCCGGTCCGGCCCGTAGCCGAGTGATTGGAGAATTTCGCGGCCGTTCTCGCCGAGGGCGGGCGCGCGGCGCGCCGGGCCCTTTGGAGCCCCGTCGAGCTGGATCGGACTGTCGACGGTGCGCAGGCCGGGACGGACGCCCTCGCCAGTCACGGGCCGGAAGATGCCGTTCGCGCCGAGCTGCGGGCAGCTCGGCAGGTCCTCGATGCGCGCAATGATCCCGAAAGTGACCGACTGGCGGTCGAGCTCCGCGCGCCAGGCCTCGAGCGGCTTCTTTGCGAAGGTCTCGTCGAGGATCGCGACCAGCGCCGGCGCGTTCGCGCGGCGCAGCGGGAGCTCTCGGAAGCGCGGATCGGACGCGAGCTCGGGCCGGCCGATCGCCTGCGTGAAGCGCTCCCACTCGACCGCCTCCTGCACCATCGCGAGATACAAGCCGCGTCCGTCCTTGCACAGGTAGTGATTCACGAGCGCATTCGCCGAGCCCGCGTGAGTCGGCGGCGTGTACGGCTTGGCGCCGCACAGCGCGGCTTGGATCAGGATCGAGTTCGACCACGCGCCGTTCGCGACCAGCGACGTGCGCACCCGCCGGCCCTTGCCGGTGCGCTCGCGGTCGAAGAGCGCCAGCGCGATCGCGCCGAACAGCGCCATGGCGCTGGGGTGGTCGCCCATGCCGGCGGTCGCGAGTGCGAACTCCGCGCCCGCGGGGCGCACCGCGTCCATGAGCCCCGAACGCGCCCACCACGCGGTGGCGTCGTAGCCGGGCTTCTCCACCTCCGGGCCCTGATCGCCGTAGCCGGTCGCGTGAGCGTAGATCAGCCGCGGGTTTTCGCCCTCGAGTGACTCCCAGTCCATGCCGAGCTTCTGCAACACGGATGGGTGTAGGTTGGTGATGAACACGTCGGCGCGGCGCACGAGCTCGCGCGCGACCTCGCGCCCCTCGGGCTTGCGCACGTCGAGCGCGATCGACTTTTTGCCGCGTGCGGTCAGGATCCAGCAGTAGTTCTCTTCGCACTCGGGCAGCGGCTTCAGCTGCGGCAGCATGCGGTACGGATCGCCGGTCTGCGGGTGCTCGATGTGCACGACCTCCGCGCCGAAGTCGCCCAGCACCGTGCCCGCGGCGGGACCGAACACGAACGTGGCCAGCTCGACGACGCGCAGCCCCTCGAGAAGTGGTCGCTCGTTCATGCCGCGATTGTACGCGACTACGAATCCGCCCACGTGGCAGGGCTCGAGCCGAGCTTCTCCGCGCCGCGCGCGAAGTACGCGGGCGTCTCGGAGAGCTCCGCCGAGTGGCGCACGGCGCGCAGTCGGCCGAACGCGGAGTCGCTCTCCTCGATGCGGTCCCGCACCGCGTCGAGCCCGAGCTCGGGTGCGCGCAGTCCGCCGTCGATTCGGCCGAGGCCGAACAGCCAGCGGCCAGTCTGCGCGAGCGACACGCGGACGTGCCAGCTGCCGCCTTCGCGGGCCTGGCGCGCGCGCGCGAGCATCGCGGCCGCGGCCATGAGCTGACCCGAGCCGTGGTCGAGCGCCTGCGCGGGCAGCTCCTTCGGCCCGTCGACTCCCGCGGCGACGCCTTCCGCGTGATTGAAGCCGGTGGTCGTCTGCACGAGTGAGTCGAAGCCGCGCCGCTCCGACCAGGGCCCGACGTGCGAGTAGGCGCAGAGCGAGACGCACACGATTCCGGGTCGGATGCGCGCCGCGTCGGCGGGCGAGAAGCCGCGCCGCGCGAGCCCGCCCGGGCGGTAGCCCTGGACAAAGATGTCGGCGCCGGCGAGGAGCCTGGTGAGCGCCGCGCGGCCGTCGGGTGAGTCGAGATCCGCGAACGCGGAGCGCTTGCCGCGGCCCGTGTCGATCACGAGCCACTCGAGAGACGGGAGGTTCGGGGACGCAATGCGCAGCACGTCGGCCCCGTGCGCGGCGAGCGTGCGCCCGCACACCGGTCCGGCGACGATGCGAGTCAGATCGAGCACGCGCACTCCCGACAGCGGGCGCGGCGCGGCATCGAGCGGGCGCGGCGCCGCGTCGCCGATGCGCTCGATCTCGAACAAGGGCAACGCCGCGAGCGCGCGTGCCTGCGGGTGCGCGGCCCACTCGTTCGCGCTGCGCATCATCGCGACGACGCCGCCCGCGGCGTTGGCCGCGGTCTCGAAGTCCTCGCCCTTCCACCCGGCGAGCTTCTCCAGCACCGACTCACGCGAGTCACTCGCGCCGAGCAGCGCCACGACCGCGCGCCGGTGGTGCGCGAAGTTCGTGTGCAGGCGCACGAAGCGGCCGTCGCCGGTGCGGTACACGCCGGCGATCGGGTCCCACATGGGCGGCGGCTCGCGCCCCACCACGCGCAGATAGCGCTCGCTGCGGAACTCGATCGCCGCGGCGCGCAGGTCGACCGAGACGCGCTGCGCGCGGCCCGTGCGCAGCCGCCACAGCTCGGCCGCGGCGAGCCCCGCCGCGGCGATGGTCACCTGCGCGGCCGTGCCCACCCGGAAGGACGACGGCAGCACCGGGTCCGCGCCGACGAGCGACACGCGCTCGAGCGCGTCGGGGTCGCCGCCGCCGAGTGACCAGACTTCGCGGAGCGCGTCCTTCGCCGCAGTCACAGCCCCACGGTCGCGCCGACCCGGGCCGAGGTCAATCTTGATCCGCCGATCAACCTTTCAACGCGCGAGGAACGCCTTCACGACCTCGAGGAACTTCTCGAGCTGATCGTGGTGCACCCAGTGACCCGCCTTCTCGACGTTCACCACTTCGGCGTTCGAGAAGAACTTCGCGCGCCCGTCCTTCTGCGGATCGCTCGCCCAGCTCTCCGTGCCGCGCACCAGCAGAGTGGGGCAAGTGACTCGCTGCCAGAGCTCCTGAGCTTCCTGCGCGTTGAACGTGTACGGCGAGAACGCGCGCACGTAGTTGTCGAACTTCCAGCTGTAGGTCCCGTCCTCGTTCTGGTTCACGCCGTGAATCGTGAGGTGGCGCGCGCGCTCCGGCGAGAGGTGCGGGTTCTCCTCGAGCATGCGCGTGTAGGCTTCCTCGATCGACGCGTAGCGGCGCGGCGTGCGCGCGGCCAGGCCGCGCATCTGGCCGATCCACTCGCGCATGCGGTCGTGGATGCCGAGCTTCGCGCGCTGCTCGATCATCGCCGGCGGCGGCCCGAGGCCCTCGATCGCGACCAGCTTCTTCACGCGCTCGGGATAGATGCCGGTGTAGCTCAGGGACACGGACCCGCCGAGTGAGTGACCGATGATCGTGAGCGGCGCGAGCTTCTTCTGGTGAATCAGCTGCGCGACGTCGTACACGTAGTCGATCATCCCGTAGTTCGCGCCGGTGACCCACTGTGAGTCGCCGTGACCGCGCAAATCCGGTGCGAGTATGTGCCAGTCATTGCGAAGCGCCTGCGCGACCCAGTCCCAGTTGCGGCAGTGGTCGCGCCCGCCGTGCACGAGCAGGAGCGGCGGCGCGTCCTCGTTGCCCCAGTCCACGTAGTGGAGGCGCAAGCGATGCGAGAAGTAGTGCTGCGAAGCGGGGCCCTGGAGTTCGAGCGTCATGCCCCGATCATGCCAGATGTTGTAGCTTCCGGACGTGGCCAAGACGGGGATGAGGAAGGAGATTCCGGGTCTGCTCTCTCGGGCGCAGCTCGAGGAGGCGATCCACTCGGGCGAAGTCGAGACGGTCGTCACCGTCGTTCCCGACATGTACGGCCGGCTCGTCGGCAAACGCATCACGGGTCGCTTCTTTCTCGACGAGACGGCCGAGAACGGCATGCACGTCTGCGACTATCTCCTCGCTTGCGACATGGAGATGGATCCGACTCCCGGTTACGCGTTCACGTCCTGGGAGAAGGGTTACGGCGACGTGCTCTGCAAGGTCGATTGGACGACGCTGCGGCGCGCGACCTGGCTGGAGAAGAGCGCGATCGTCATCTGTGACGTGTTCAAGGAGGACTCGGAGGAGCCGGTCGCCGTCGCGCCGCGCAACGTGCTGCGCCGCCAGGTGGCGCGCGCGCGCGAGCGCGGTCACGTCGCGATGGGCGCCTCCGAGCTCGAGTTCTTCGCGTTCAAGGAGAGTTACGAGAGCGCGCACGCGAAGGGCTACGACAAGCTCGACACGTTCGGCCAGTACGTCGAGGACTATCACATCCTGCAGGGCACGAAGACCGAGGCGCTGAACGGCGCGATCCGACGACACTTGGATGCGTCGGGTGTTCCGGTCGAGTTCAGCAAGGGTGAGTGGGGTCCCGGGCAGCAGGAGATCAACCTGCGCTACTGCGAGCTCGTCGACATGGCGGACCGGCACGTGATCTACAAGAACGCGTGCAAAGAGATCGCCGCGGGTCTCGGCCTCGCGATCACGTTCATGGCGAAGTGGGACGCGCAGATGGCTGGGAACAGCATGCACGTTCACACGAGTCTCTGGGATCCGAAGCTCGAGAGGAATTTGTTCGCGGGCGACGAGCCGCTACCCGGCTCGTCCCTGCGCTCGGCGAAGCTGTTCCGCCACTGGCTCGCGGGTCTGCTCGCGCACGCGCGCGAGATCGCGCTGTTTCTCGCGCCGACCGTGAACAGCTACAAGCGCTTCGTCGAAGGCACGTTCGCGCCCACCGCGATCGGCTGGGCGGTCGACAATCGCACGGCGGGCTTCCGCGTCGTCGGTCACGGCGCCGGACTGCGCAGTGAGTGCCGGATCCCGGGCGCCGACGCGAATCCGTATCTCGGCTTCGCGGCGCTGCTCGCGGCGGGGCTCGACGGCATCGAGCGCGAGCTCGAGCCGCCGCCGATGTTCAAGGGCAACCTCTACACCGCCCAGGGTCTTCCGCAGGTGCCGCGCTCTCTCGGCGAGGCGATCGGCACGGCCGAGGGCTCCGCCTTTCTGCGCAAGGCGTTCGGCGACGACGTGCTCGATCACTATCTCCACTTCGCGCGCGTCGAGAAGCGCAAGTTCGATGCGGCCGTGACCACGTGGGAGCGGGCGCGCTACTTCGAGCGCATCTAGAGCCCAGATGAGTGAGCGGCGGCCCACGATCGGAATCACGACTTACGGGCCGTCGGCGAGCGATGGAGAGCTGCCCGCGTTCTCGCTGCCCACGCACTACGTCGAAGCCGTGGTCGCCGCGGGCGGCACGCCCGTTCTGCTGGGGGCGAGCGCGCTGCCGACCGAGGACATGCTCGCGATCCTCGACGGGCTCGTGATCGCGGGCGGCGGCGACATCTCCCCCGACGTCTACGGCGGGCGCGCGCACGAGACGATCTACAGCGTGAATCCGGCGCGTGACTCGTTCGAGCTGCGCCTCGTTCGCACCGCGCTCGAGCGCCGCGAGGTGCCGACGCTCGGCATCTGTCGCGGCATGCAGATCATGAACATCGCGCTGGGCGGCGATCTCACGCCGCATCTCCCCGACGTGTACGGCGAGAGCGTGCTCCACCGCTTGCCGCCCCGCGTCGCGACGACTCACTCGGTGCGCATCGAGCGCCGCGGCGCCTTCGGCGAGATCTTTGCGGAGACGGAGCTCCCCGTGTGCTCGTGGCACCACCAAGCGGTGAACACGCTCGGCCGCGGGCTGCGCGCGACGGCTCACGCGGCGGACGGCGTCGTCGAGGGCGTCGTGGTCGAGGACCATCCGTTCGCGCTCGGCGTCCAGTGGCACCCCGAGATGCAGGCCGCAGAGGATCCGCGCCAGCTCCGCGTCTTTCAGGCGCTCGTCGAGCGCGCGAGAGCACGCCGCCGCGCATGACTCGCGCCGAGGGCACGGTCATCGGCGTCCTGCGCGGTGCGTGCGACGTGGTGAGCGGCGAGCGAGTCACTCGACTGCGTCTCTCCGGCACGAACGCGCGCCAGCAGCTCGCGCTCGCGGTCGGAGATCGAGTCACCTTCGATCCGGTGAAGGGCGTTCTCGTCGACGTCCTGCCGCGGCGCACGCAGCTCGCGCGCCTGCGGACCTTCGGGAAGCCGCGCCCGCAAGTGATCGCGGCGAACGTCGATCGCCTCGCGATCGTCACCTCCGTCGCGAACCCGCCGTTTCGTTCGGGCGCGGTCGACCGTTTCCTGCTCGCGGCTTACGCGGGCGGGCTCGAGGCGATCCTGGTGGTGAACAAGATCGACCTCCTCGATCCGGACGCGGAGCTCGCCGACGACATCCGCGCCTACGAGGGCATCGTGCCGCTCGTCCCGGTGTCTGCGGCGCGCGGCCTGGGGCTCGCGGCGCTGCGCGCGGCGCTCGCGGACAGCACGACCGTGTTCGCGGGTCACTCGGGCGTCGGCAAGAGCTCGCTGTTGAACGCGCTCGAGCCGGAGCTCCGGCTCGAGACCGGCGAGGTCAGCGCGAAGTGGGACCGGGGCCGACACACCACCGCGCAGGCCGTGTATCTGCGGCTCGCGGGCGGAGCGATCGTGATCGACACCCCGGGCGTGCGCGAGATCGGCAGCGGCCCGGTCGATCCCGAGCTACTCGGTTTGGTGTACCCCGACCTCGCGCTGCTCGGCGCCAACTGTCGCTTCCGCGACTGCCGCCACCGCACGGAGCCCGACTGCGCGGTGCTCGCGGCGCTCGCAGAGAAGCGACTGCCGGCCGCGCGGCTCGCGAGTTACCACCGACTGATCGAGGAGCTCGACCCGAGCCGCTAGCGGTCCGCGGACACGCTCCACACCGTCCACAGGGCGCGGCGCTCGGAGTGAGCCTCCTGCTCCGCGGCGCGGAAGCTCTTCTCGAGTCGGCCCGCGTCGGGGTCGGCGGAGTAAGTCGCCCAGCCGAGCAGGACGAACGCGACGTTCAGGTTCGCGCCGGTGCGATCGCAGAGATACCCGAGCACGCGCCCGTTCGGGTCGAGCGGCAGCTCGCCGGGAACGTCGGACACGACGTACAGCTCGCGCGCGCGCAGAAGCTCCGCGAGGCCGCGAACCGCTTCGCTGTAGCCCACCTGTCCGGGGCGCGGCGCCGAGACGTTGCGCATGCGCACGCGCACGAGAGAGTCACCGCAGCGGAGGTCGGCGCCGTCTCCGTCGACGACGCGCATTGCGAAGCACGGACCGATGCGCGGCGCGGCGACGACCTGCGCCCCCGCATGCGACGACAGGAGCGACAGCGATGCGACCACCACGGCGGCGAGCGCTGGGAGATTTCGATTCTTCATGCGCGCCCATGGAGCAAGCCCGATGCCCGCGCCGAGCGGCGCGCCGAGGGCGCCCGCGGCTCGCGAGTCGGAGCGGGCGCAGCGCCCATTGGCAGTGGCGCAGCTTCGCTGCGCGCAGTGGGCGCGCGGCGGACTTACCCGAGCGCTGCCGCTCGCACGCGCTCGGGGGTGAAGGGCAGGTCGCGCAGGCGCAGACCCGTCGCGTCGAAGACCGCGTTCGCGATCGCGGCGGCGGTCGGTCCCTGCGACGCCTCGCCTGCGCCGAGCCACGGCTGCCCCGGTCGATCGACGAGCACCGTCGCGATCTCGGGAATCTCGTCGAAGCGCAGAATCGGGTAAGTCTCCCAGTCCACGCTGGTGACTCGCTCGCGGTCGAAGCGCACCTCTTCCTTGAGCGTCCAGCTCGCGGCCTGCACGAAGCCGCCCTCGAGCTGATTCGCGAGTCCGTCGGGGTCGACGATCTGGCCCGCGTCCGCGGCGATCGCCGCGCGCTCCAGCCGGAGGGCCGCGGTCGCGTCGTCGACGCTGAGCTCGAGCGCGACCGCGCACCAGGTCTTCTGGTTCTTGTAGCGCGCGAAGGCGAGGCCGCGTCCGCGTCCGGTCCGATCGGCGCGAGTCACTGACTTCCAGCCCAGGCGCTCCGCCGCCGCGCGCAGCACGTCGCGCGCGCGCGAGTCGTCCAGGTGGCGCAGGCGGAACTCGAGCGGATCGGCGCCGGCCGCGTGAGCGAGCTCGTCCATGAACGACTCGAGCGCGAACACGTTCGCGAACGCGCCCAGCGCGCGCAGCGCCGAGGTGCGGAACGGCGGGTCGTCGAGGAAGTGCTTCACGACGTGGCGACGCGGAAATGTGTAGAGCGGATCCGCGTTGCGGTGGATGCCCGCGTGCGGCGCGAGCGCGGGCCGCGGCGTCGGCGGCGCCATCGGCGGGTCGCGGTGCCAGGCAGCCACGAGCCCCGACGTGCGCTCGCTGTACGGGATGCCGCGGTTCATGTGCGTGTAGCTGCGCGTCTGGTGACTCCAGTCGACGACCTGCCCCTTCGCGTCGAGACTCGCTTCGAGATCGACGAGCATCGCCGAGCCGTACGGCTCCCACGCGTGCTCGTCCTCGCGGCTCCACTGCACGTGCACCGGGCGTCCGGGCAGCGCGCGGGCCAGGAGCGCCGCGTCGAACGCGACGTCGTCGGCGCCGTTGTGTCCGTAGCAGCCGGGCCCTTCGACGTGCACCAGCCGGACCCGCTCGTTCGGTATGCGCAGCGCCTGCGCGATCGCGAGCCGCAGGATCGCGACGCCCTGGGTGTGAGTCCAGACCGTGAGCGCGCCCCCGACCTCGTGCGCGACCGCGGCGGAGGGGCCGATCGAGCCGTGCATCTGGAACGGACGCGAGTAACTCGCGCGCAGCGTGCGGGCGACACCGGCCGGTGTCGAGTGCGGCGGCACCGGCTCGTCGACCGCGGTGCCGTCGACGACCGGAAAGCTCTTCGCCGTCGCCGCGCGCATGCGCGCGAACAGCTCGGCCTGCGCCGGGAGCTCGCTCGCGCCCTGCCAGCCCGCGGCGCGGCGCAGCATCTCCGCCGCGGCGATCGCCTGCGCCGCGCTCTCCGCGGCGACCGCGAGAAAGCTGCCGTCGCGCACCACGGCGACCACTCCGGGCATGCGACGCACTTCGGTGTCATCGAGCGACGCGAGCCGCGCACTCGTGCGCGGCGGCCGCACGACGCGCGCGTGCAACATCCCGGGGAAGCGCAGGTCTTGCACGAACACGGCCTGCCCGGTGACCAGCGCCTCCATTCCGAGCCGGGGCCCCGGCCGGCCGAGGATCCGGTACGCGGCCGGGTCCTTGAGGCGCGCGCCGCCAGTCACTTTGCGCTCGAAGCGCCGGCCGCCGAACAGCTCGAACCAACTCGTCTCGGCCTCGAGCCCGCGCGCGCGCACCGTGCCGTCCTCCACCTCGAGCGCCGGCGCGGGCACGCCCAGCTTCGCGGCCGCGAGCTCGAGCAGATGCTGCCGCGCTTCGGCCGCCGCCAGGCGCAGGGCGGTGCCGCTCTCCTCGAGCGAGTTACTCCCGACGGTGTAGAGCTCGTTCGGACCGTCAGCAGTGTCCGCCGTGCGCACGCGCACCCGCGCGAGTGACACGTCGAGCTCCTCTGCCGCGATGCGCGCGAGGGCGGTCTTGATGCCCTGGCCGAGCTCCACCTTGCCCGTGTAGACGGTCACGGTTCCGTCGGCGCCGATGCGCAGCCACGTGTCCAGGTCCGGGTTGCGCTGCAAGCTGGGCGGAGTCACGGCCGCGCCAGCTCCGCCGCCGCTCGCCGCACCGCACGCAGCATGCGCGCGTGGGTGCCGCAGCGGCACAGGTGCTTCGCCAGCGCGGAGCGAATCTGCGACTCACTCGGCGCGGGGGTCGCGTCGAGCAGCGCCTTCGCGGCGATCACGATTCCCGGCACGCAGTAGCCGCACTGAGCCGCCTGCTCCGTGACGAACGCGCGCTGCAACGCGTCGAGCTCGCCGTCGGACGCGAGCCCTTCGATCGTCGTGATCTCCTTCCCGACGAACGACTCGGCCGGCGTCGCGCACGACAACACCGCGCGGCCGTCGCAGAGCACCGCGCACGCGCCGCACTGCTCGAGCCCGCAGCCGTACTTCGCGCCGGTGAGCTGCAGCTGGTCGCGCAGCACCCAGAGCAGCGGCGTCGACGGATCGACGTCGATGCGGCGCAGCTCGCCATTCACTCGTAACTCCATGCGCGGATCCTACCACCGGGGCGACTACGCGGGGCGCTCTTCGCGCACGAACAGCATCCCGACCAGTCCGAGCACCAGGAAGATCAGGATCGACGCGAAGCCGACCCGCTGACTCGCGAATGCGCCGGTGAACCAGCGCACGGTGAACGACCCGATCCAGGCGACGGACGTGCCCGAGAGTGAGTAGATCCCGAAGAACTCGGTCATCATCTCGGGCGGCGCGATGCGCGCGAGCATGGTGCGCGAGTTCGCGTACGCCGCGGTGATGAACACGGCGACGAGGGTGACCACGCCGACGTACGCGAGCTCCGGCGCGCTCGCGAAGAACGGCAGGCTCCAGACCTTCGGCGCCGCTCGGTCCCAGGGCACGGCGAAGAACAGCTCGTCCGGCGTGATCGACACGGCGAGAATCAGGCCGAGCGACGTGCCGCCGATCGAGATCAGGATCGCGCGCTTGCTGCCGAACGTGTCGTCGAGCCAGCCGCCGACGAAGCCGCCGAACACCGCGAACACCGAGAGCACGATGCCGAACATGGTCATCGTGAGTGAGTCCCAGCCGAAGATGCCCGCCGCGTAGACGCCGCCGAAGACCAGCACCGCGGTCTTCCCGTCGTTGTAGATCATGCGCGCGAGCAAGTAAGTCGCCACGTTCCGATAGCGGCGCAGCTCCTGGAGGGTGTGCCACAGCTGCCGGAAGCCCGCGCGCACCGCTTCGACGGCGCCGAGCCGGCCGCGCGCGCGGTCGGGCGTGAACAGGAACAGCGGCAGCGCGAACACCGCGAGCCACAGCGCCGCGATCGGTCCCGTGATTCGATCCTGCTGGAACGCGGCCGTGTCGAGCCCGAACAGCGCCCGGTCGGGGACGAAGCTCCAGTCGACCTTGCCCGGCAGCGAGAACCCCCAGAGCATGAACACCAAGATGAGTAGGGACGACGCGTTGCCGAGCGCGAGCCCGAGCCCCGACAGGAAGCCGACGCGCGCGTGCGGCGCGATCGACGGCAGCATCGCGTTGTGAAACACCGCGGAGTATTCGAACGCGGCGGAGTTGGCGATCAGCATGAATGCGATCCACGCGATCGAGAGACCGGCCTCGTTCGGCAGCGCGAACCAGAGCAGAAAGCTCGTCGGCGCCATCACGCACACGAAGAAGAAGATCCACGGCTTGCGCCGCCCGCCCGAGTCCGCGATCGCGCCCAGGATCGGCGCGAGCAGCGCCGTCGCGATCCCGCCGTAGCCGTTGATCGCGCCCCAGACGACTTGCCCGCGCACCGGATCGCCGACGACGTGAGTCGTGAAGTACGGCGCGAACAGATAGATCGTGATCAGGATCACGTACGGGTTGCGCGCCCACTCGAAGACGGCCCAGCTCCACTGACCGAGCCCCGACGCCGCCGGCGCGCCGGTGACGGCCAGGGTCTCGGCGCCGATCGCGCGCGCGCTCAAGTCACTTCCTCCTCGGGTAGTCTCTCGGGCGCGCGTCTGAACAAGAGGCCGAGCGCCGCGAGCGAGCATACCCCCGCGAGAGCGAACAGGGGCGGGTAGCCCCAGGCCAGGGCGATGTAGCCGAGCGCGAGGCTGCCGAACGAGAAGCCCACGTTGAACGAGCCGTTGAAGAGCGCAGTCACTTTGCCGCGCACGTTCGAGCCCGCGCCTTCGAGCGCGACCGCGTTCAGCGCGGGATAGAAGAGCCCATGCGCGACGCCCAGCAGCGCCCCGGTCCAGACGAGCCCGATCCGCGACAGAGCGATCATCGCGAAGGCGGCGACGGCGTAGATCGCGAGCGAGAAGCGAGTGACTCGCATGCGGCCCGCGCGGTCCGCCAGCGAGCCGAACGGCCCGCGCACGATGCCCGCCGTGACCGAGTACGCGACGAAGAAGTCGGACACGCGCTCGATCCCGAGTGACAGCGCGAACGGCTGGTGGAACGTGAACATCGCCGCGAAGCCGACTCCGGCCAGCGCGGAGACGCCCATCACGCGCGCGAAGCCGGTGCGCGCGAGCGCGGCGCCGATGCCGGGCACCGGCGATCCGTCACCGTGCGGTGTCGCGCGGCGCTCGCGCACGAACAGCAAGAGCAAGCCCGACAGCGCCGCGAGCGCGGTCGTCGCGCCGAACACCGTCGGCCAGCCGGCGCGCGCCGCGACCCACTCCGCGACCGCCGGCGCCACCGCGTTCGTGAGGACGAAGCCCGAGCCGTAGTAGCCGAGCACCTGGCCGAGCCGCGCGGGCGGCGCGAGATCCGCCGCCAACGTCTGGGTCGCGACGAAGAAGAAGGTGAACGCCACGCCGTGCGCGATCCGCAGCGCGAGCAGGAACGGCCCGAGTCGATCGACCGCGAGAAAGCTCGCGCACGTCCCGACGAGCACGGCCGCCCCGAGAAACGCGAACGGCATGCGCCCGCGGCGATCGATCCACAGACCCGCGAAGGGCACCAACGCGACGTTCGCGAACCACATCGCCGACGAGTACACGCCGATCTGCGACGCATCCGCGTGTAGCTCGAGCGCGAGGAACTTCGGCAGCAGAAAGTACGCCGAGTGAGCGAACCCGAACGTCACGACCGCGGCGAGCAACGCGCCGAGCTGTGCGGGAATGCGTTCCGCGCGCGGCTGTTCGGGTTCTGCTTCCGGCGCGGCCAAGAGGGCAGGTGATAGCATGCCCGCGTGGCGCTTGCGCTCGCGGGCCTGCGCATCTGGGACGGAGTGAGTGACGAGCTGCGCCCCGGGCTTGAGACCCTGCACGTCGCGGGCGAGCGCATCGCGGCGGGCCCGAGTGGCGACGGAGAACACCTGGATCTGCGCGGCGCGGTCGCACTGCCGGGGCTCAGCGACGCGCACGTGCACCTCGCGCTCGATCCCGCGCGCCGCGAGGCGGTGCAGGACGCAAGCTCCGATCCGCTCGAGGCGATGGCGGCGCGCGGGCGGGCGATGCTCGCGGCGGGAATCACGACTGCCCGCGATCTCGGCGGCCCCGAGTTCGGCGCGCTCGAGCTGCGCGACCGCATCGCGTCGGGCGAGATGGTCGGCCCGCGTCTGCTCTGCGCGGGTCAGCCACTCACCTCCCCGCACGGTCACTGCTGGTACTGGGGCGGCGAGGCGCGCGGCGCCGACGAGCTGCGCGCCGTCGTGCGCCGCCAGGTCGAGCGCGGCGCGGACTGGATCAAGGTGATGGCGACGGGCGGCGTGCTCACCAAGGGCACGACCCCGGCGCAGTCACAGTTCGAGCAGGAAGAGCTCGACGCCGCGGTCGCCGAGGCGCGCGCGCTCGGCCGACACACGGCCGCGCACTGTCACGGCACCGAGGGTATCTCGCGCGCCGCGCGCGCGGGCGTGCGCACGATCGAGCACTGCTCGTTCGCGAGCGCGGATGGCTTCGGCGGCGCGCCCGATCCCGACGTGATCGCCGCCGTCGCGCGCTCGGGCGCATGGGTCTCTCCGACGGTAAACACGGGCTTCGCGCGCTTCTTCGGGAAGGAGGGCGAGCCCGGGAAGTTCGCGCCGCGCATGACCGAGGTCTACACGCTCTTGCGCAGGGCCGGAGTGCGCTTCATCGCCTCGACCGACGCGGGCATTCCGAACGTCGCCCACCACCGCCTGCCCGAGGCGCTGCCGATCTTCGCGCGGCTGGCCGAGCTCCGCCCGGTCGAGACGCTGCGCACGGCGACCTCGGAGGCCGCGCGCGCGCTCGGCCTCGAGCGCGAGACGGGGCGACTCACTCCTGGCCTCGCGGCCGACATACTCGTGGTCGACGGCAATCCGCTCGAGGACCTCGGCGCGCTCTTGCGCCCGATTCTGGTCGTCGCCCGCGGAAGGGTGGTGTTTCGTGCATGACGTGATCGTCGTCGGCGCGCGCTGCGCCGGCAGTCCGGTGGCCATGCTTCTCGCGCGCCGCGGCCTGGGCGTCCTGCTGCTCGACCGCGACACGTTCCCGAGCGATCAGCCGATGTCGACTCACTTCGTACATCCGCGCGGGGTCGCGTGTCTGGCTCGCTGGGGCCTGCGCGACCGCTTGGTGGCGACGGGCGCGCCGCCGGTCACTCGGTCCGAGCTCGATTTCGGGACAGTCACTCTCGCCGGCGAAGCGCCCCCGACCGATGGCGAGTCGGCGGGATTCGCGCCGCGCCGGGTCCTGCTCGATGACATTCTCGTGCGTGCCGCGGTCGCGAACGGCGCCGAGCTGCGCGAGGGCATTGCGGTCGACGGGCTCGAGTTCGACGCCGGCCGAGTGAGTGGCGTCCGGGGCACGACTGCTGCGGGCGTGCGCTTCTCCGAGTCCGCGCGGCTCGTGATCGGCGCGGACGGTCCGGCGTCGCGCGTGGCTTCGGCGGTCCGCGCCCAGGAGTATCAGCAGCGGCCCGCGCTGCAGGGGACCGCTTGGATCTACTGGGAGGGCCGAGCGGTCGACGGCCTCGAGCTCCATCAGCGCGACTTCGAGGCGGTCTACGCGTTTCCGACCAGCGGCTCCGCGACGCTCGTGGGCGCAAACTGGTCGATGGACCGGTTCCGCGCGGCGCGCGCGCGGATCGAGCCGAGTTACTTCGAGGTGCTTGCGCGCGCGGCGCCGAGGCTCTCGGACAAGCTCGCGGGCGCCCGCCGCGCCGAGGAGAGAATTCACCTGGGGTCGACGCGGAACTTCTTCCGGAAGGCGCACGGCCCGGGCTGGGTGCTCCTCGGCGACGCGCACTACAAGAAGGATCCGTGCACCGCGCAGGGAATCACCGACGCGTTTTGCGACGCCGAGACGCTCGCGGAGGCCGTCGCCTCCGGGCTCGGCGGTTCGAGTGACCTCGACACCGGACTCGCGGAGCACGAGCAGGCCTGCGTGACTCGCGCGATGCCTTTCTACGAGTTCACCTGCCAGCTCGCCACCTTCGCGCCGCCGCCGCCGGAGCTCCGCGCGCTGCTCGCCGCGCTGCCGGGGAACGCGACCGAGATCGGCCGCTTCATCGGTCTGATCACCGAGGCCACGAGCCCTGCGGACTTCTTCTCCCCGGAGAGCGTGCAGCGGATTCTCCAGGCGCGAGCGTGAGCGTATCCTGCGAGTCATGAAACCGACGTTCACCGGCTTGCACGTGTTCGTGCGCGACCTGAAGGCGTCGCTCGACTTCTACCGGCGCCTGGGCATCTCGTTTCCCGAGGGCGCCGAGAAGGGCGTGCACGTCCTAGTGACTCTCGACGGCGGTGCCGAGCTCGCCTTCGGGACGCTGGCACTCACTCGCGGCTATGACCCCGCCTTCGAAGAGCCGAGAGGCGGCAGCCCGAACAGTCTCCAGTTCTCGCTGCCCACGCGCGCCGACGTAGACCGCATCTACGGCGAGCTCACGGCCGCAGGTCACAAGGGTCACTTGGCGCCGCACGACGCGTTCTGGGGATCGCGCTATGCCGTCGTCGACGATCCAGACGGAAACGTGATCGGCTTCCAGTCACCGCAGGACGAATCCAAGCGCTCGCGCGGGCCGAACGTCTAGGTCAGCGCGAAGAACCAGTCGAGCGCCTCGGGCAGGAAGTCGGGCGAGGGCCAGTGCTTCCCGCCCTCGTCCTTGCGAAACACGACGCCGTAGCCCGCGCGCTCGAGGTTCGCGCGCATCGGCAGCGCGACGTGCTCGAAGGGGAAGAGGGGATCGTGAGTCCCGTACTCGAGCAGGATCTCGGGCTTGCGCGCGGCGTCGGGGTCGAACGTCGGCTCGAGCGCAATGAAGCCCGCGGCCCAGGCCATCACCGCGCGGAAGATCCCCGGGTTCGAGAGACCGACCGAGAGCGCGTAGCTCGCGCCGTCGGAGTAGCCGAGCAGCGCCTGGCGCGCGGGGTCGATCGGGTAGCGGCGGTAGATCAAGTCGTAGGCGTACTCGAGAAAGTCGAGGTCGGGGCGGGCGGCGCTCGCGATCAGATCCCACGTCGGCAGGAGCGAGCGCGGCACCAGGAAGAAAGCGCCGCGCCGATCGGGCTCGTCGCGCACCGCCTTCACGAGCAACTCGTCCTGGCGGCCCGCGCCGTGCAAAACGGTCACGAGCGGGTAGCGCCGGTCGGGGTCGATCTCGCTCGGCGTGAGCAGCACCGCGCGCGAGTCCCCGCGCTCGATCCACACGTGACCCGTCGGAGAGGGCTCGTCGCTCGGCTCGGGCGACTTGTGAGTGACCGCGAGCGCGAGTGAGTCTGCGGGCATCAGACTTCGCCGCCGTGCACGGGCAGCACCGCGCCCGTGGTGTAGCTCGACGCGTCGGAGGCGAAATACAGCGCAGCGCCGACGATCTCGTCCGGCCGACCGCCGCGCCGCAGCGCGATCGTCAGCTTCGCCTGCTTCTCGAAGGCCTCCATGTTCCAGGCCTTCGAGATGTCGGTGAGAAACGGCCCGGCCATGATGCAGTTCACGCGGACCTTCGGACCGAACGCGCTCGCGAAGCCCGCGGTCATGGCGTTGAGCCCCGCCTTCGCCGCCGCGTAGGGAATCACTCCGGCGGTCGGGTGGATCGCCGCGACGCTCGACACGTTGATGATCGAGCCGCCGGCGCCCTCGGCCATGCGCGTGCCGACCAGGGCAGTGAGTCGAAACGGGCCCTTGAGATTCAGGTCCACGACCTTGTCCCACATGGCCTCGGAGACGTTTCCCACCCGGTCGTAGAGCAGTGACATGCCCGCGTTGTTCACGAGCACGTCGACATGACCCATCTCCGCGTAGGCGCGCTCCGCGAGCTTCTCGACCTCGCCCCACTTGCCGACGTGACACGCGATCGGCAGCGCGCGCCGGCCGGTCTCGCGCTCGACTTCCTTCGCCGTCGCCTCGCACGCGTCGAGCTTGCGGCTGGCGATCACCACGTCCGCCCCCGCGCGCGCGAACGCCAACACCATTTCGTGTCCCAAGCCGCGGCTGCCGCCGGTCACCAGCGCGACTTTGCCCGACAGGTCGAAGAGCTTCTCGATCTGGCTCACGGTCCCTCCCGATGGTCGCGTGGCACCCTACCCACGCTCCGGTTCTCGAGCGAGAGCTTACCGGGAATCAGGGCGCGGGGTGGAAGCGGCCGTCGCGCAGGAACGCGCGCACGAGCTCGGCCACGTCGGCGGAGCGCATGATGAAGGTGTGTGACTCGGGCACGGTCGCGAAGTCGGTCATGCCGTCGAGGCGCGTGCTCGCGACCGACACGGTGCCGTCGTTCGCGCCGCCGAGCACCTCGTCGGCGCCGAGCCGGTAGCTCGTGGTCCCCGCGATCACGCCGACCTCGTAGTCGGGCCGCGGAAGGCGCTGGGGAAAGCCCGTCGGGCCCGTGCCCAGCTCCACGGCGGTCGGCCCGAGCAGCCAGCGGAACAGGGTCCAATCACCGAGGCGGTCGACCCACTCACTGCCGTGATTCGGCGGCGCGAGCATGACGACGCGGCCGAGCGACGCGGGCCGGTACTTCGCCAGGATCGCGCGGACCATCAGACCGCCCAGCGAGTGAGTCACGAAGTGAAGCCTCGGAGCGTCCTCGCAGCACGCCTCGATCTCGCGCTCGAGAACTGCCACCAGATCGTCCGGCGGGAGCTCCGTGGTCGGGTAGTCCAGCGCGACCGTCCGGTAGCCGGCGTCCGACAGACTCCGTGCCAGCGGCTGCATCGAGCGGTCGCTGCGCAGAAGGCCGTGCACGAGCACGACGACCTCGCCGCCCACCGCGGGCTCCGAGCCCGCGGTCGCGGGGAGCAGCGCGAAGGCGACGGCGAGTAGCGCGCGAATCACACGCCCAGCTTAGGGCATGCGACCCTGTCGCGAACGGTCGGGGAGAGAGCGATGCGGAACGCGGAGAGCGAGCGGGCGGCGCTGGCAGTCACCGACGAGTTCATGCGCGCCTTCAACGCCCGCGACCTGAAGGCGCACTTCGCCACGTTCAACTTCCCGCACGTGCGCATCGCGAGCGGCCGCGTGCGGGTGTTCCAGACGCGCGAGGAGCTGGAGGCGAACCCCGAGCGCTACGGCTCCCGCGAGGTCGAGCCCGGCTGGGCGCACAGCCGCTGGGACTCCCGCGAGGTGATTCACGCGGGGCCGGACAAGGTGCACCTGGCCGTGCAGTTCACGCGCTACGGCGCGGACGGCGCCGCGCTCAACACGTACTACGCCGTCTACGTGATCACGCGGCTGGATGGTCACTGGGGCATCCAAGCGCGCTCGAGCTTCGCGCCCTGAGTCACTCGGCTCAGGCCAGCTCGCCCAAGTCCCCGATCATGCATTTCACCGAGCCGCCGCCCTTCTTGTGGAACTCGGAGACGTCGACGTCGACCACGCGTGTGCCGGTCGCGCGCACCGCGGCGGCGAGCTCGGCGGACGCGCCGCGCGGCATCACCAGGAGTGACTCGCCGTCTCGCTCGAGCGCGAACGAGTTCGCGGCGTAGATGGCGGCGTCGGCGGCGCCGATGGCGACGAGGCGCTCGCCGAACTGCGCGCGCAGCTCTTCGAGTGACTCTGGATGGAGCGCCGGCGGGTAGGCGAGCAAGAACTCGCGGCCCGGGCCGAAGCTGCACAGACACGTGTCGCCGTGGTAGTAGCGCTCGTCCACGAGCTCGACCCGAGTCACTCGCTTGCCCAGCGGCGCGAGCGCCTCGATCTCGGCCAGCGCCTCGGGCTGGCTGCGAAAGCCGTATACGCGCTTCCACGGCGGCCAGCCCAGTCGCGGCACGAAGCGCTGCCGGCGGATCCGGCCGTGAGTGAACAGGTACGCGTCGCCGGCGGGGAAGAGATCGGCCTCGCCCTCGAAGCGCGACGCGATCTCCACGCAGTGCAGGCCGCGCGCCGACACCGCCGCGCGGTACGCCGGCTTCTCGCCGGCGCGCGTCGGCGTGAGATTCGAGAGCACGAACACGTCTCCGTGTCGGAAGCCGGCGTTCGCGGGATACACGAGCCCGGGGTGCGCGGGGTCGGGCGGAATCACGTCCACCGCGACGCCGAGCTCGCGCAAGGTGTCGCGAAGCGCGCCCCACTGGCGAATCGCCAGCGCGCGATCGACCGACTTCCTGCGCCCGTACTTGTCGCGGGTGTGCGGATTCGCGCCGCCGACGACGGCGAAGTGCGCGGGATCGCCCATCAGCACGACGTGAGTCACGCGAGACTCGGGAAGCCCGGGAACTTCGCCGCGGGTCCGGGCTCGGCGATCTCGAGATTGGCCTGCGGGAACGTGGTGTGGAGCGTCGATGCAGCGCCCGCGGCGCGGTCGTTGCCGCTGCGCTTCACGCCGCCGAACGGCAGCTTCGAGGAGGCGCCCACCGTCGGCGCATTCCAGTTGAGGCAGCCTACGCGCAGCACGCGCGCCGCGCGCTCGTAAGTCGCGCGCGAGCGCGTGAACACGCTCGCGGCCAGGCCGAAGTCGGTGGCGTCGAGCTCGGCGAGCCCCTCGTCGGCGGAGTCGATCGCCACCACGAAGGCGTCGGGCACGAAGTGCTCCTCGCGCTGGTAGCGGCTCTCGCGCGACGTCGCGCGCAGCCGGTGCAGGCTCGGGCGCACGTAGTGACCGGGGCGCGGGCCGTCCGCGGGTCCGCCGGCGACCAGTGACTCGGCGCCGTCGGCCGCGGCCCACGCCAACACCTGCGCGTGTCGCTCGCGCGCCGCGCGCGTGATCACAGGACCCATGAACGCGCCCGGGTCGCTCGAGTGACCGATCGCGATCCCTCGGAGCAGCTTCACGAGTCGTTCCACCAGCGCGTCCACGACCGCGCGCTCGGCGAACACGCGGCTCGTCGCGCTGCAGCGCTGGCCGGAAGTCACGCAGGCACCGAACGCGATCGCGTTCGCGGCCGCGTCGAGGTCCGCGTCGGCGCACACGAGCACGCCGTTCTTCCCGCCCATCTCGAGCGCGACGAGCTTCCACGGCTGATCGAGCGTCGCCTCGAGGATGCGCCGCCCGGCCGCGTACGAGCCGGTGAACAGCACGCCGTCGAGTGAGGGGTGCGCGGCGAGTCGCGCGCCCACCGTCGCGTCGCCCTGCACCACGTTCGCGACGCCCGCGGGAAATCCGGCGCGCTGCACCAGCTCCGCGTACAGCTGACCCGTCGCCGGCGTCTTCTCCGAGGGCTTCACGACGACACAGTTTCCCGTCGCCAGCGCGGGCACGACGTGGCCGTGCATCAAGTGACCCGGGAAGTTGAACGGGCCGAGCACGCCGAAGACGCCGCGCGAGCTTGCGCGCCAGCGCCCGACCTGGCCCGCGCCGAGCTCGAACGCGCGGTCGGCGACGAGCTCGAGGCCCTGTGTCAGCGTGATGTCGATCTTCGCGATCATCGCCGACACCTCGGTGCGCGCCTCCCAGAGCGGCTTGCCGACCTCGCGGGCGATCACGGCGGCGAGGCGCTCCTGCTCCGCGTGCAGCGCCTCGCGGAATCGCGCGAGCGCGGCGGCGCGCGCGCCCGCGTCCGCATCGCGCCACGCGGGCCAGGCGAGGCGCGATGCGACGACCGCGCGCTCCACGGACTCGGCCGCGAAGGGAAATGCGCCGAGTGACTCGCGCGTGTCTCCCGGGTCCACCGCGACCAGCTCGCCGTCGGCGCGCTCGGGCAGCGCGAGCCGGCCGTCGACGAGGTCGCCGCGCGCCTCGAAGGGAGAGAGATCAGCCACCGTCGCCCGCCTTCGCGCTCGAGCGCGGCAGCGGCGTGGAAGTGACTTCATCGCCGGTCGCGACGCCGAGCCGGTCGCGCGCCTCCTTGCCCAGGCGCAGCCCGGCTCCGTCGCGCAGCGCGGGCGCGGCCACCGCGCGGAACCCGCCGCCCTCCTCGCTGGAGACGATCGCCGGCGGGACGTCGCTCGGCAGCGCGCCGTCGACGAGCACCGCGCGCACCGTCTGTTGGATGGGAAACACGCGCGCGGTCGGCGCGGCGACGAACGGGCCGCCGTCGAAGGGGTCGATCTCGTCGACCCAGTGCAGGCCCGCCGCCTCGAGCAGGCGCAGCGCGGGCTTCGCTTCTTCGTGCACCTGGCCGAGCTGCGCCGCCACGTCCGCGTCGAGCAGCGACGCGTAGAACGGCGTGTCCGGAAACAGATCGAGGATGAAGCTCTTGTCCGACGCGGAGAGGTGATCCGCGTCGGTGTAGCTCATGCCGGTGAAGCGGCGCCCGAACGCATCCCAGAACGCGCTCCGGCCGTGCGCGTCGATCGCGGCGCGCATCTCGGCGAGGAGCTTGTCCTCGAAGCTGGAGCGGTGGCGCGCGATGTACGCGAAGCGACCCCAGGACAAGAGCTTCCCCGGCCAGCCCGGCCGGCCGCGCGCCGACGGGTGCAGGATGAGCGAGCCGAGCTCGGTCGGGCCGTCGTGTGACTCGCCGAGCTGCAGGGTCGTGTGAGTGACTCGCACCCCCGTGCTCTTCGAGGTGCGAGTCTCCTCGCCGACGCGCAGGAACAGGTGCGGCATCTCCGGCGTGCCGTGCTTCGAGATCACGGCGCAGGTGCCGATCACCTGCTCCGAGTCGTCGACCAGCGCGAACTGATACTCGGCGTCGGGTCCAGGCGGCCCGGGCGCCCGGAACGAGCGCTCCGAGCGCTCGAGGCGCCGGCGCACGAAGGTCTCGTCGTTGGGCAGGTTGGGGCTGTCGAGGTAGCGCGCGAGCTCGAGGATCGCGGGCAGGTCGGCGACGCGGGCGGGCCGCATCAGGAACATCGCGCGCCTCCCGGTCCCGCGAGCCGCACCAGCGCGGCCCGATAGAGCGTCACCGCTTGGTGTAGCTGCGACACGCGCGTGTGCTCGTTGGGCTTGTGCACGTTGCCCACCGACGTGCCCGGGCCGAGCACGACGGCCTCGAGCCCGGCCGCGGCGAGGATCCCGGCTTCGGTGCAGGTCGCCTTCGTCTCCACGCGCGCGGGGAGACCGGCTGCGCGCTGCGCCGCCTCGAGCGCGCGCACCAGGTCGGAGTCTCTCGCCGTCGCGAGCGCCGGGTTGGTGCGCACGCAGCGCAGCTCCGCGGCGCTCGCCAAGGGCGCGACGAGCGCAGCCGCGTCGTCGCCGGGAATCGGGCGCACGTCGAAGGCGAACGTCGCGCAGCCGTCCGCGAGCGCGACGCGGCCGAGGCTCGCCACGCTCTGTGCGGGCGCGAAGCGCGAGTCACTCCGGCGAGTGAGTCCAGCCTGGAGCTCCCGCCAGGCGGCCAGGAAGCGGACCAGCGGCTTCGCCGACCAGACCGGCCCGTCGACCTCGACGCCGTCCGGGGCGCGCGCGCCGTCGCGCACGAGCGCGATCTCGCAGCGCGCCGGCACCACGTTCACCGCGCCGCCGCCGGCGAGCACCGACACGCCGAGCGCGCCGCTCTCCTCGAGCAGAGAGAGCGCGGCCGACACCGCATTGTGTCCCAGCTCCGGCGCGCTCGAGTGCGCGGCCGCACCGCGCACGACGTGCGAGCTCGCGCGCAGCGCCCCGGGCTCCGACAGAACCTCGAGCGGCACGCGCGCCTCGTAGACCGCGTAGCCCTTGTGCGCGTGCACGATCGCGAGCTCCGACGGCTCGCCGACCAGCGCCCGCGACGAGCCGCGGGTCAGCCCGCTCTCCACCAGCCAGCGGGCCCCGAGCATGCCGATCTCCTCGCCGAACGTGCCGACCAGCCGCACGCTGCGAGTCAGTGACTCGCGCTCCGCGGCCAGCGCGAACGCCTTGCAGGCGAAGTCGACCTTCGCGTCCGCGGAGCCCAGGCCGAACAGGTGGTCGCCGTCGCGCAGGGGCCGGAACGGATCGCCGCCGGTCGCGGTCCATGCGGCCGAGTCACCGGGGGGAACGGTGTCCAGGTGAGTCACGAGTAGAACGCCTCCGCTCTCCGTCGTCGCGCTCGCGCCGGCGCTCACGTCACACAGCACCGCGTGGTGAGTCGCGCCGCCGGCGTGCACGGCCTCGACGTCGGCGCCGAGCCCGAGCTCGCGCAATAGCTCCGCCGCCACGTCGGCGATCGCGGCGTTGCCCAGCCGCGACTCGGACGGGGTCGCGATGAATCGCTCCGCCCAGGCGACTAGGTCGGCCATCCCGACCCTGCCATCGACTCGCCTACTTGGCCGCTTGAGCTGCCGGCGCGCAGCACGGGCACAGCTCCCGCAGGTTTTCGAACGTGTAGATGCCCGTGTCGTGACCGTCGCTCCACGCGAACGCGAGCGCGTAGCGACCGACCGCGTTGATGCGCAGAGGCCGCACGTCGGCGGGCACCGAGTCGGGGCGCAGCAGCGGCTGGCCGGTGCGCTCGTCGATGCAGTGTGCGCAGCGACACGCGAGCCGCACGAGCCGCACCGGGTACAGGCTCTCGTGTCCGTCCTGCCAGACGATGCGCAGCGTGTCCGGCCCCGCTTGCGCGATCGAGACGGGGGTGGGCGTCATCGGCGGAAAGCTAACCGACCCCTGGGGTAAGATCCGCGCCGCGCGGAGGTCAGACGTGGCGAGAGAGACCGTGGCAATCCTCGGGGGAACGGGCGAGCAGGGACTCGGGCTCGCCTATCGCTTCGCGAAGGCGGGGCGCCCGGTGCGCATCGGCAGTCGCAAGGAGGAGCGCGCGCTCGAAGCGGCGAAGGAAGTTCTCGCCAAGCTGCCGGGGAGCGACGTGTCCGGACACGAGAACTCCGCCGCGGTGCGCGCGGTGCGCGGCGGGATCGTGATTCTCTCGGTGCCGTTCGAGCACACCGCGGGCACGATCAAGGCGGTGCGCGGCGAGCTCGCGGCCGGGACGGTGCTGGTGTCGATGGGCGTGCCGCTCGCGGCCGCGATCGGCGACGTCGCGTCGCGAGTCATCGGTGTCTCGCAGGGCTCGTGCGCGGAGCTCTGCGCCTCACTCGCACCCGAAGGCGTCGCGGTAGTGTCCGCGTTTCAGAACGTCGCGGCGCATCGCCTGCTCGACCTCGAGCACGCGGTCGAATGCGACGTGATCATCTCCGGCGACAAGGAGCCGCGCACGCGCGTGATGGCGCTGTGCGACGACGTGCCCGGCACGCGCGCGATCGACGGCGGGCCGCTGTACAACGCGCGCTACGTCGAGCAGCTCACGGCGCTGATGATCGGGATCAACATCCGGCTAAAGAAGCCGGAGGGGGTCGGCATCCGCCTGACCTACGTGTGACTCGCGCGGCGAGTCACACGACGGCGCGCATCAGCTCCTTCGGGATGTCCTCGTCGTCACCGTTTGGTGTCATCGCGGGTAGCCCGGCAAGCCCTCGCGAATGCGCGCCGAGAAGTCCGGGCTCGTCCCGGCCTCGATCGCGCGCTCGGTGACTTCGCTGCGCTTGCGCAGCTCGGCCAGCGGCATGCTGTGGTCGATCGAGCCCCGCTCGTACAGGAGCTCTTCGAGATAGCCGTTCGCGAGCATCTTCCAGCTCATCGGCAGGTGACCGCCCGCGTGGATGACTCGATTGCGGATCGAGGTCGTGCAGTTCTGGGTGAGCGCGTTGTACCACTGCGGGTGGTCGGCGAGTGAGTTCACCTCCTCCAGATAGTCGAGCAGCAGCCCCCGGGCGTTCGGGACCGGGGCCGCGAGCCGGTACAGATAGGTGTGCTCGGCGCGCAGCCGGTCGCGCACGCCGATCACGTCGCGCTCGTCGGCCAACACGTAGTAGAGCTCGTACTGGCGGAAGAAGCCGAGCAGCGCGGAGTACGACTCTCCCTTCTCCTTGCGCGTCTCGATCGAGATCGCGAGCGGCGGCGAGTCCTCGAACTCCCACGTCATGATCGTGTGCCCGTACAGGGTCGGCCCCCAGAACGAGAAGAACAGATCCACGCCGAGCAGCTTGTCCAGGTCGTAGGTGCGCGTCTCCCAGTTCGCGTCGAAGTCGGTCTCCGTCCGATACGCGAAGTTGCGCACGTTCTCGATCGTGACTCGGCTGCCCTCGATCCGCGCGCGGGCGGGCCGCGCGACGTCGGGCTGCCAGTCGCGGTCGTTGCTGGCCGGGATGCGCAGCCACCACGCAGTGACTGCGAGCGCGAGCACGAAGAGCGCGAGGAGCGCGCGCCGGTACGGCCGCACGACCGCCAGCGCGACGAGACAGGCGAGCGCGAAGGCGGCGACCAGCGCGCCCGCGAGGCCGCGCGCCGTGGGGCCGTCGATCCAGATCGCGCCGCCCGCCCACAGGCAGAACAAGAAGATCGGCAGCGTGAGGAGCACCGCAGCGATGTTGGCCGCGAGAGTCACTTCCGCTCTTCCTTCTCGTCTGCCCGTGCGCTCGAAGAGCCGAGCGCGGTGACACAGAAACATGTCAGCGCGAAGCGAGTCATCCTGGTTCCCCTTCCGGCGCGTGCCGAGAGCCTGCGCGCAGCCTATCCAGGGAGATCGGGGAAGTCGAGCCCGACGGCGCGCATCAGCGCGAGCGCGTTGCCGCGCGCGATCACGCCGTCGCGCAGTCGGTAGTCGAAGCAGAGCGCGCCGTTCGCGACCTGATCCTCGAAGTGCGCGTTGCGCGCGCGCGGCGCGAGCTCGTCGGCGATCGCGGTGAGCGCGAGGTCGTGCGTGGTCACGAGGCCGACCGCGCCGCGCGCGAGCAAGCCGCGCAGCAGGGCCTCCGCCCCGATCTTCCGGTCGTGCGAGTTCGTGCCGCTCAGAATCTCGTCGAGGAGGAACAGGACGGGCAGAGGCCCCCTACACCGTTCTGCGACGCGGCGGAGCGCGAGCAGCTCCGCGTAGAAGTGAGACGAGCCTTCGCGCAGTGAGTCCTGCACGCGCAACACCGCGCCCAGAGCGAGCGGCGAGACGCGCAGGCGCGCGGCGCGCACCGGCGCGCCCGCGAGGCCCATCACGACCGCGATGCCGACGCTGCGCAGGAACGTGCTCTTGCCCGACATGTTCGAGCCCGAGATCACGGCGAGCGCGTGCTCCGAGTCGAGACACAGGTCGTTGCGCACGCAGCGCGCCTCGTCGAGCAGCGGATGGCCGAGCGCCGCCGCGTCGAACAGCGGCCCGCGTTCGGCGATCTCCGGAAATGGATCCGCGGGGTGCTCGAACGCGTAGCCGCCGAGATCGCAGAGCGCCTCGAGCTCGCCCAACGCGTCGAGCCAGCGTGCGATCCCGGCGCCGCGCCGCGCGCGCCACGACTCGAGCCCGAACGCGATCTGGACGCCCCAGAGAAGCAGCAGCGCGATCGGCGCGAACAGCTGATTCCGGCGCCAGTCCAGGACCGACACAATGCGGTGTAGCTGGGCGATCTGCCGCGACGGCGGCGCGCCGTCGGCCTCGAGCGCGGCGCGCAGCGCGCGAAGTCGCGGCGCCTCGAAGCGCTCGGTCTCGACACGCTCGAGCAGCACGGCCAGGTGCCCGAGGTCGCGCTCGCGCGCGGCGATCGGCTGGAGCACGGCCGAGACACGCGCGCGCAACACGAGCGCGACCACCGCCTCCGCGGCGAGACACACGACGGCGAGCCCGTAGCCGCGCCCGCGCACCAGCGCGGCGACGACGGCCGCGGCGCTCGCCGCCGACAAGAGCGCGATGCCGGCGCGCAGCGCGACGCCGCCGAGCCGTGCAGGCGCCGTGGCCCAGGCGACGAGCGGCTCGGGCCGGACGCCCTCGCGCACCTCGGGTCCCAGCGCGAACAGGTCCTCGCGCAGGGCGAGACGCGGCCGGAGCTCCGCGGCGGCGGCCTGGCGCGAGCGAATCTCGTCGGGCTGCGCGGCTTCGAGGAGCCACGCGGCCAAGCGCGCCTCGCCGCTCTGTGTCTGCGCCTGCGAGAGCAGCGCGAACAGCGAGCTCGGCCCGAACAAGTCCAGCTGCGCCGCGTACGGATGCTCGGGATCGAGGTGACACTCTCCGGTGTTGCCCCACACCCCGTTCGCAAGGTCGAGTCGCGCGAGCCCGCGCGCATAGAACTCGACGCCGCGCTGCGCGCGCAGCAGCGCGCGGCGAGCGCGCTCGTGCCGCAGCACCAGCGCGACGAATCCGGCGGCGACCGGCGCGAGCCACAGCGGGTGAAGCGACTGCGAGACGAACGCGGGCCAAGTCAGTGCGATCCCCGCGGCGAACACCGCGAGGCGCGCGTTCGAGAGCGCGCGCGTGCGGCGCGTCTCCGCCGCAGCTCGCTCGCGGCACGCCTGCGAGCGCGACGCGTAGAGCGCGCGCACGTCACTCGAGCTCGCGACCTCGGTCTCCGACATCCGCGCCGAGCATAGGCGCCTGATACGATGCGCGCATGGCGTTTCTCTCCTTTCCGAAGGGCTTCCAGTGGGGGGCGGCGACGGCCGCGTATCAGATCGAGGGAGCGCCGCGCGAGGACGGCAAGGGTCTCTCGATCTGGGACGTGTTCTGCCAGCAGCCCGGCCGCGTGCAAGGCGGTGACACGGGCGATGTCGCCTGCGATCACTACCACCGCTACCGCGACGACGTCGCGCTGATGAAGCGACTCGGTCTGTCGACGTACCGCTTCTCGGTGTCGTGGCCGCGCGTGCTGCCGAACGGCGCGGGCGACGTGAACGAGCCGGGCATCGACTTCTACTCGCGGCTCGTCGACGAGCTCCTGGCTGCGGGCATCGAGCCGTGCGCGACTCTGTATCACTGGGACCTGCCGCAGGCGCTGCAGGACCGCGGCGGCTGGGCGGAACGCGCGACCGCGCAGCGCTTCGCCGACTACGGCGCGTTGTTGTTCGCGCGTCTCGGCGACCGAGTGACTCGCTGGATCACTCACAACGAGCCGATCGTCACTTCGATGATGGGCTACCGGGCGGGGGTGCTCGCGCCGGGCATTCGCGACCTGCGGCTCGCCGGCCGCGCGATCCACCACCTGCTGCTGTCGCACGGGCTCGCGGTCGCGGCGTTCCGCGCCGCGGGGAAGCGCGGAGAGATCGGCATCACGAACGCGAACACGAGTTACGAGCCCGCGGACGAGCGCGAGGAGTCACGCGCCGCGTGCGAGCTCGCGCGCGACTTCGACACCCGCACCTGGCACGGTCCGGTGTACGGGCGCGGCTATCCCGCGTCGGTGCTGCGCTACTACGAGAAGAACGCCGCGGCGCTGCCGATCGAGGAAGGCGACCTGCGAGCGATCGCGGCGCCGACCGACTTTCTCGGCGTGAACCTCTACAGCCGGCGGCGCGTGCTCGCCGACGCGAGCCGCGGCGTCGGCTATCGCGGTGCGCCGCCCACCTTGCCGCTCCTGCCGATGGGCTACGAGGCCGCGCCTTTCGCGCTCGGTGACTTCCTGCGCTTCGTCTCGAGTGAGTACGACAAGCCGAAGATCTACGTGACCGAGAACGGAGTCTGCGACAACACTGTCCCTGCGGGCGGCGTCGTCGCGGACGTTGAGCGCACGGAGCTCTTGCGCGGGTTCATCGCCGGCATGCACGCCGCGATCGCCGACGGCGCAGCCGACGTGCGCGCGTACTACGTCTGGTCGCTGCTCGACAACTTCGAGTGGGCCTTCGGTTACTCGAAGCGCTTCGGCATCGTGTGGACCGACTTCGAGACACAAGCGCGCATCCCGAAGCAGAGCGCCGCGTTCTTCTCCGACGTGGCGCGCAGGAACGGCCTGGAGGTTTGAGGCCGAGCGAGGGCCGTCCCGAGCGAGGCCCGCAAGCGGCGCAGCCGCGCGCAGCGAGCCGCAGGCGAGCGAAGTCACTAGGACCAGGCGAAGACAGGCTGCTCGAAGTGGGAGACTCGAGTCGCGCGGCCGTGCAGCGCGACCTCGCGGAGCTGGAACAGCACCGCCGCCGTCGGCGCGTGGATGCTCGTGCCGAGCATAGGGATCGGCAGGGAGATCACCGGCCGGTCACTCTCGGGGATCGAGCGGAGGGTCGGGATGTCGGGCGCGTCGAGGTCGTCGACGGGCACCGAGTAGACCGCGGCGACCTCGTCCGGGTTGGGAGCGAACGCGCGAGACTCACCGCCCCAGAAGACGACCGGTGTGATCACGAAGCCGGAGCGAGTCACGAAGTCGTCGAGCCGCCCGAGCACGTCGCCCGCGCCGAGCTCGAGGCCGATCTCCTCGTGGAGCTCGCGCAGCGCCGTCTCTTCCGGGGACTCACCGGGATCGACGCGCCCACCGGGCAGAGCCCACTGCCCCGGATGATTGCGCAGGCCCTCGGCGCGGCGCGTGATCAGGAAGCAGGCGCGGCCATCCGAGTCACCGACCAGGGTTGCCGCGACGGCGGCGCGCGCGAGCTCGCGGTCCGTGTGCGCGCGTATCTCGAAGCGGGCCAAGTTCGCGGCGACTGACTCGCGGAGCGCCCGGTCGAACCCGCGCGCCATCAGTCCTTCGGCAGATGCAGGATTCGCTCGGCGATGATGTTCTTCTGGATGTTCGGCGTTCCGCCGCCGATCACGACCTCGGGCCAGTTGAGCGCGCCCGTCTGCCAGCGCCCGCCGTCGACGGTCTCGTCGGCGCCGCGCCCGTAGACCGCCGCGCTGCCGAGCAGCTCCAGCGCGAAGTCACCCATGTCGATCTCGAGCTCGGCGCGCAACAGCTTGTTCACCGAGGTCTCGCCCTGGAGCACTTCTCCGCGCAGCTGCTGAGTGAGTGAGCGCAGGCCGTTCAAGCGCATCGCCTCGATCTTCGCCTCGAAGACGGCGAGCTGGCGGCGCACGCGTGAGTCTCGCGAGGCGGGCACGCCGTTGCGCTGCGTGCGCTGCGCGAGCTCGACGAGCTCCTCGAGCTTGCGGAACATGGCAGTCACTTCGGCGATGCTCGAGCGCTCGCTGGCGAGCGCGGACACGGTGACCTGCCAGCCCTGGCCCTCGGCGCCCAGCCGGTTCTCGACGGGCACGCGCACGTCGTTGAAGAACACCTCGGCGAACATGGCGCTGCCCGACATGTTCTGGATCGGGCGCACCTCGACGCCCGGAGTCGACATCTCGACGAGCAGACACGTGATGCCCTCGTGCTTCGAGGTCGAGCTCGGGTCGGTGCGCACGAGCAGGATCATCCACTTCGACCACATCGCGATCGAGGTCCAGATCTTCTGACCGTTGACGACGTAGAAGTCGCCGTCGCGCACGCCGCGGCACTGCAGCGACGCCAAGTCACTGCCCGTGCCGGGCTCGGAGTAACCCGTGCACCACTGATACGCGCCGTCGAGGATGTCGGGGATGAAGCGCTGCTTCTGCGCCTCGGTGCCGTAGGCGATGATCGCGGGGCCGACCCAGGCGAGACCCATGAAGCACGCGCCGAGCGGCGGCGCCTTGCGCTTCGACATCTCTTCCTTGAGCACGACCTGCTCCATCAGCCCGCCGCCGCCGCCGCCGACTTCCTTGGGCCACGAGAACCCGACCCAGCGCTTCTCGCGCACCTTCTTGTTCCACTCGAGGACGAAGCGCATGTCGTTGCGGTTCACGCCTTCGGGCAGGTTCTCGTCGAGGAAGGCGCGCACCTCGCTGCGGAACGCCTCTTCTTCGGGAGTCAGTCGGAAGTCCATCACAGTCCTCCGAGGCGCGCGACGCGCTCGTAGTGGAAGTCTGAGTCACCGAACGCCGGGCGCGCCCACTTCGAGCGCTTGAGATAGAGCTGAATGTCATACTCCGCGGTGTAGCCGACCGCGCCGTGGAGCTGGACGCCGTCGATGCCGATGCGCGCGAACGCATCCGTTCCGTACGCCTTCGCGAGCGAGGCCGAGCGCGGCACCTCGGCGGGGCTCTCGTCGAGCGCCCAAGCGGCATAGTAGAGGAGTGACTTCGTCGACTCGAGGTCGACGTACATCTCGGCGAGCGGGTGCTTCACGCCCTGGTACTTGCCGATCGGGTGACCGAACTGGATGCGGTCCTTCGCGTACTCCACGGTGAGTCCGAGCGCGGCGTCGGCGGCGCCGGTGAGCTCGGCCGTGACGGCAATCGCGCCGCGGTCGAAGAGCTTCTCGATCGCGGGCCAGGCTCGGCCAGGTTCACCGAGCAGCGCGCTCTTGGGGACGCGCGCCTTGTCGAGCTTCAACGAGCCCAGGCGCTTGGTCGCGTCGATGGTGGCGAAGCTCGTGCCAGTCACTCCGGCACTGCCGGCGTCGACGATCCCGAGCGCGAGGTCCTGCGCGCCGTCGCCGGTGCGGAACGCGACCACGAACAGATTCGCGGCGCCGGCGTCGGCGACGAACCTCTTCTCGCCCGTCAGCACGAACGCGTCGCCGTCGGGCTTGCCCGCGAGCGCGATGCCCGTCGGTGCGAGCACGTCGCTGGCCTCGAGCAGTGCCAGCGTTCCGATGCGCGTGCCGTCGGCCAGGCTCGGCAGCCAGCGCTGCTTCTGCTCTTTAGTCCCCGAGTCGAGGATGGCCGCGGCCGCGAGCGTGGTCGAGATCAGCGGCGACGGAAACAGCGAGCGACCCGTCTCTTGGAGGAGCACGACGAGATCGACCCAGCCCAGGCCCGCGCCGCCGTAGGTCTCGGGGATCGTGAGTCCGAGCCAGCCGAGCTCCGCGAGTTCGCGCCAGAGGTCCGGGTCGTAGCCCGATCCCGTCTCCATGACCTTGCGCACCTGTTCGAGCGGCGCGCGCGCGTCGAGCAGCTTCCGCACCTCCGCGCGCAGCAGGTCCTGTTCCTCGGAAAAGCCGAAATCCATCGGTCACTCCTCGCCGGTCTGCGTACCAGAACACCGGAGCGGATTGCAAGGCGCCGGGACGAAAGTCGCGGGATCTCGCGGGGTTCCGCGACCGACCCGCTGGACGGTCCGTCCGCGCGCCCTAGTAGGGGAAATCCGTCACCCTGGAAAGCCGAGGAATCTCAATATCTTGGCTGTTCGGTGACGATACACCCAAGATCTAGTGGCAGCACGGTTGACCGCCTTTCTGCGCCGAGGTAGAAAAGGATCTCCGGGATTCCAAGGATTCCGATTCGGCAGCCAGGGGGGCTACGGGCGGCCGGATGGAAGCGGGCGGAGCGCTCTGGAGGAGGGTCTGCGCTCGGGGGCTCTGAGGTACAGGGCCTCTCCTTGGGCCCGGAATTTCCGGTCTCGCCGCGATCGGGTTGGGGTCGGGGCGGGCGTTGAGGGGTAGAGTGGCGGAGCAGGGTCTGAACTCCACGAGCGGCGGCATGGGCGAGACGGACGAGAAGAACAGCGTCGAGATTCCGATCCGACGGCACTTCACGCGCGCGGGCAACGATCCGTTCGCGAGCGTTCGCTGGGAGAGACGCACTGCGAAGATCTCCGACGGCGACACCGTCGTGTTCGAGCAGCCGAACGTCGAGGTGCCCGAGTCGTGGTCGCCGATGGCGAGCAACATCGTCGCCTCGAAGTATTTCCGCGGTCACCTGGGCTCGCCGTCGCGTGAGTCGAGCGTCAAGCAGCTCATCGGGCGCGTCGTCGGCACGCTGCGCAAGTGGGGCCGCGAGGGGAATTACTTCGCGACCGAGGCGCAGGAGCAGATCTTCGCCGACGAGCTGACTCACTTGCTCCTACACCAAAAGGTGTGCTTCAACTCGCCCGTCTGGTTCAACCTGGGCGTGGTCGAGCCCGACGGCAAGCTCGTGCCGCAGCAGGCGAGCGCCTGCTTCATCAACTCCGTCGAGGACACCATGACGTCGATCATGGACCTCGCGAAGACCGAGGCCATGCTCTTCAAGGGCGGCTCGGGCACGGGCACGAATCTGTCGACGATCCGCAGCTCGAAGGAGCCGCTGGCCGGCGGCGGGATCGCGAGCGGTCCCGTGTCGTTCATGCGCGGCTTCGACTCGTTCGCCGGAGTGATTCGCTCGGGCGGAAAGACGCGGCGCGCGGCGAAGATGGTGATCCTGAACGCGGATCATCCCGACATCCTCGACTTCGTGCGCTGCAAGGCGGAGGAAGAGAAGAAGGCGTGGGCGCTGATCGATGCCGGCTTCGACGGGCGCTTCAACGTGCCCGGCGGCGCATACGACTCCATCCAGTATCAGAATGCGAATCACTCGGTGCGCGTGCCCGACGCGTTCATGAAGTCCGTGATGACGAGCGGCACCTGGCAGACGCGCGCGGTCACCACCGGCAAGGTGATGGACACGTTCCAGGCGCGCGACGTGCTGCGCGAGATCGCCCAGGCCGCGCACGTCTGCGGCGATCCGGGTCTCCAGTACGACACCACGATCAACCGCTGGAACCCGGTCAAGAACTCGGGCCGCATCAACGCGACGAACCCGTGCAGTGAGTTCATCTTCCTCGACGACACGGCGTGCAATCTGGCGTCGTTCAACCTGCTGAATTTCGCGGACGACGCGGGCCGCTTCCTGACGGCGGACTTCGAGCACGCGGTCGACACGATGATCCTCGCGATGGAGATCATCGTCGACTTCGCCGACTACCCGACGCCGCGCATCGCCAAGAACAGTCACTTGCTGCGCCCGCTCGGGCTCGGCTACGCGAACCTCGGCGCGCTGATCATGCTGAACGGCCTCGCGTACGACAGCGACGAGGGCCGCAACCTGTGCGCCGCGATCACGTCGCTCATGACCGGCCGCGCGTATCACCGCTCGGCGGAGATCGCGCGCCGCACCGGGCCGTTCGCGGAGTACGAGAAGAACCGCGCGCCGTTCCTCGAGGTGATCGGTCTGCACACGGAGTACGGCGACCAGGTGCCGCCCTCCGGCGTGCCCGAAGACCTGCACCGCTCGGCGCGAGACACTTGGCACCGCGCGCTCGAGCTCGGCCGCCGCGCGGGCTATCGCAACGCGCAGGTCACCGTGATCGCACCGACCGGCACGATCGCATTCATGATGGACTGCGACACGACGGGCATCGAGCCGGACATCGCGCTCGTCAAGTACAAGTCACTCGTCGGCGGGGGCGTGCTGAAGATCGTGAATCGCACGGTCTCGTCGGCGCTGCGCCGGCGCGGCTACTCGCCCGCCCAGATCGACGCGATCGTGAAGTACATCGACGAGCACGACACGATCGAAGGCGCGCCGGGGCTGAAGGACGAGCACCTGTCGATCTTCGACTGCGCGTTCACGTCGGCGCACGGCACGCGCTCGATCCACTACATGGGTCACATCCGCATGATGGCCGCCGCGCAGCCGTTCCTCTCGGGCGGTATCTCGAAGACCGTGAATTTGCCGAAGGATGCGACCGTCGAGGACGTCGAGCAGGCGTACATCGAAGGCTGGCGCCTCGGGCTGAAGTCACTCGCGATCTACCGCGACGGCTCGAAGCGCACGCAGCCGCTGAACACCAAGGCCGACAAGACCGCGGAGGCACCGCTCGAGCTCGCCGCCGAGCCCGCGCCGCGGCGCCGCAAGCTGCCGGACGTGCGCGACGCGAAGACCCACAAGTTCTCGATCGCCGGCCACGACGGGTATCTCACCGTCGGCTTGTACGAGGACGGCACGCCGGGCGAGGTGTTCCTGAAGATGTCGAAGGAGGGCTCGACCGTGTCCGGCCTCATGGACACGATCGCGGTCATGACTTCGCTCTCGCTGCAGTACGGCGTCCCGCTGAAGGCGCTGGTCGACAAGTTCAGTCACACGCGCTTCGAGCCCTCGGGCTTCACGGGCAACCCCGACATCCCGATGGCGAAGTCGGTCACCGACTACGTCTTCCGCTGGCTCGGCCTCAACTTCCCCACCGGTGAGTCACTCGTCGAGGACGCACAGGACGAGTACGGCGACGGAAGCGGCAACGAGCGGGTCGTGCGGATCACGAGCGGCGGCATGGGCGGCGGCAGCGCCGTCGAGCCGCGGCGCGCCTTCGGCCAAGAAGACGCGCCACCCTGCAACAACTGCGGCTCCATCATGGTCCGCGCCGGCGCCTGCTACGCCTGCCGGACGTGTGGGGAGACGGGGGGCTGCGGGTGAGTCCGCTGAGAGTTTCGCGCGGCTAACGCCTTGCCGGTGTGACTAGTGAAGTGACTTGCGTGTCAGCCCGAGCGCCGCGAGGGAAGCGAGCACAAGCGCGAGCGACCCCGAGTCCGGCACGGCGAATGAGTAAGTGATGCAGCAGCTCGCGCCGAGGCCGATGTCGATCCCGTCCAAGAGCCCCAAGTCGACGACGCGGAGGTAGGGCCCGTACTCGATGGGGCCGCCCTCGATGGTGCCGGCCAGCGACCCGAGACTCGTGTTCGTGAACACGAACGTCGTGGGAGCCGACGGCGTTTGGGGGAACAGCAGCAGGGGCGGGTCGCAGAGGGAGCCGCAGTACTGCCAAGCCGTCAGCCCCGAGGTCGCCAGGACGACCGGCGGGCCGATCGCGTCGCTGTCGATCGTGAAGAGGGTGCCGCCAAAGACAGGCGGGTCCTCAGGGTGTCCCACCAACAGCCAAGACACGGTTACGGGGAGCGCCTGCGACGCCTCGGGCGCGAGCCCGGCGGCGATTCCCAAGAGCAGACCGAGACCGATGGCGAAGGACCGAGGCACGAGAGCCTCCGTGCGAGCCATTCTCTGCTGAGCGCCTCACTCGAGGCAGGCTACGAGCGAGACCGCCGGCAGGGATTCCGCCTAGGATCTCGAAGTGTGATTCGCAAACTCCGCAGCGGCGCCTACCGCCTGTATTCGCGCAAGAAGAACCCGACGACCGGGAAGCGTCGGAACCTCGGCACGTTCAAAACGCGCGCGGCCGCCGAGAAGCACGAGCGCGCGGTCCAGTTCTTCAAACGCCAGCGCTGACTCCGCCCACTGCGCGCGCCAACGCCCGCCCCGACGACGAGTTGATGCGGATGATCCAGAACGCCTCCGCGTCCTCCTGACTCGCCATCGCGATCACTCCCACGCCGGGGGAGAATCCGGCGCCCATGGAAGGCGTCGCCGCCGGGGATTCCGCAGCTCGAGGAGTAAGATGGAGCGGTGATGGCCCCGCGAGATGGACTGCTCGAGTTGTAAGCGATCGAATCGTGCGGGCGCGCGCTTCTGCAGCGGCTGCGGCAGCCCGCTCGTGCCCCGCTGCCCGGCCTGCGGCGCAGAACTCCTGGTCGACGCGCGCTTCTGTGACTCGTGCGGCGCGGCGCTCGCGGGCGGCCCGGGCCCGGGCTCGCGAGGCGACGTCGCCGACTCCGGGGCCGCGCGCAAAGTCGTCACGATCGTCTTCGCGGACCTGATCGGCTCCACGTCGCTGCACGAGCGGATCGACGCGGAGTCCACGCGGCGCGTGATGGAGCGCTACTACGCCGCGATGCGTACGCCCGTCGAAGCGCACGGGGGTACGATCGTGCAGCTCCTCGGCGACGGCGTCATGTGCGCCTTCGGCGTGCCGCACGTGGCGGAGGACGACGCGATCCGCGCGGTGCGCGCGGCGGTCGGCATGCAGCAGGCGTTTCGCGAGTTTCTGCGCGACGAGGGCGAGATCGTGGCCGGCCTGGGCCTGCGCGTCGCGGTGAACACGGGCGAAGTCGTGGTGAGCGACGAGCGGCCGCAGGGCATCGGCGATCCGTTGAACGTCGCCGGGCGCCTGCAGCAGGAGGCGCGCGAGGGCGACGTTCTGATCGGCGAGGCGACGCAGCGGCTGGTCGGCGAGCAAGTGACTCTCGCGCACTTCGGCACGCTCGCGCTCCGGGGCCGCGCCGAGCCGGTGCCCGCCTACCGGGTCGTGTCACTCGAGCGTCCCGCCGGCGCGCCCGCAATTGCGTTCGTCGGCCGCGAGGAGGAGCTGCGGCGCCTCACTTCTGTGTACGACGCAGCGGTGGCCGCGCCGGGCGCGCGACTCGCCGCGATCCTCGGCTCGCCGGGGCTCGGCAAGTCGCGCCTGCTGGCCGAGCTGGCGCGCCGGCTCGGCGGGCGCGCGAGCGTACTGACCGCGCGCTGCGACTCCGCGGGCGGGGCGACCTTCGCGCCGCTCGCCGATGCGCTGCGCACGTTCCTCGAGCTCGACACCGGAGCCGACATCGACGCCGTGCGCGCCGCGGTCGAGGACGTGCTGCCGGCCGACGACGCCGAGCGCGGGCGCATCGCCAAGGGGGTCGCTGCCCTCGTCGCCGGCACCCCCGCGTCGCCCGAGGAGACCTTCTTCGTCGTGCGCCGCCTGCTCGCCGCCCTCGCAGCGAGTCAGCCGGTGGTCCTCGCGCTCGACGACCTGCAGTGGGCCGAGCCACTCCTGCTCGACTTGACCGAGCATCTCGTGCAGTGGAGCAGCGGCGTGCCGCTGCTGGTGCTCGTCGCCGCGCGGCCCGAGCTGCGTGACTCGCGCTCGTCGCTCGCCGCCCCGGGTGGCTTCGTGACTGACGTCGTCACGCTCGCCGGTCTCGACGCCAGCGCCGCGACCCGCCTCGCCGCGAACGTGATCGGCGCGGACGAGTTACCGGCCGCGATCGCCGGGCGCGTGCTGGCCGCGAGCGAGGGCAATCCCCTGTTCGTCGGCGAGCTCGTGCGCATGCTGGTCCACGACGGCGCGCTGAAGCGCGAGGGCGACCGCTGGACCACCAGCGTCGCGCTCGCCGACCTCGAGATGCCGCCCACGATCCAGGCGCTGCTCGCGGCGCGCATCGAGCGGCTCCGCCCCGAGGAGCGCACGATCCTCGAGCGCGCGGCCGTCGTCGGCAGACACTTCTCGCGCGCGGCCGTCGCACAGCTCCTGCCGCGGGAGATCGGCGACCTCGACGCGCGGCTCGAGTCACTGCGCCGCAGCGAGCTGATCGAGCCCGACACCGGCTGGTTTCTCGGCGAGCCCGCGCTGCGCTTCCATCACGCGCTGATTCGCGACGCCGCCTACCGCCGCGTGCTGCGCGGCACGCGCGCGGGCCTGCACGAGCGCTTCGCCGACTGGGTCGTGAGTCGGGTCGGCGACAGCGTGGAGCACGATGAGACGATCGGCTGGCACCTGGAGCAGGCGCACCAGCAGCTGCGCGAGCTCGGCCCGGTCGACGGGCGCGGCCAGGAGCTCGGTCAGCGTGCGGCCAAGTATCTCGCGGCGGCCGGCCGGCGCGCGCTCGCGCGCGACGACTTGCCGGTCGCGGCCAACCTGCTCGGTCGCGCGCTCGATCGCCTCGATGCCGCTGATCCCGCGCGCGCGGAGCTGACCCTCGACCGCTGCGAGTCACTTCTCGCCGCCGGCGACGTCGCACCGGCGGCGGCTGCGATCGCCGAGCTCGAGCGCTTCGCGAGTGACTCCGACCGGATGCGCGCCTGGCACACCTGCTTCGCCGGTCAGCTCGCCGCGCTGACCGACCCGCAGTCACTGCGCGCCACCGCGGCGGCGGTCGCGGCGGCGGCGCAGTCACTCGCCGCGGCCGGTGATACCGCCGGCGAGGCGAAGGCGCACTCGGTGCACGCGCTCGCGCTCCAGCGCCTGGGCAAGGTGGGGGCCTGTGAGGCCGCCCTCGACCTCGCGCTCGCCGCGGCTCGGCGGGTGGGCGACCGGCGCCGCTCGAACGCGGTGCTGGCCGGCGCGCCGCTCGCCGCGCTCTGGGGGCCGAGCCCGGTGACTCGCGCGAGTGGCCGCTGTCTCGACGTCGTGCGCGTGCTGCGCATCACCCAGGGAGCGCCCGCCGTCGAGGCGGTCGCGCTTCGCTGCCAGGCGGTGCTGGAAGCGCTGCGCGGGCGCGCCGACGCCGCGCGGCGCATGCTGGCCTCCTCGCGGCGCATGGTCGAAGAGCTCGGACTGACTCCGCAGCTGCTCGAGACCGACGTCTTCTCCGGCGTGATCGACTTGCTCGAGGGCGACGCGGCCGCCGCCGAGCGCAGCCTGCGCGGCGCGTACGACGGGCTGCGCGAGCACGGACTGGGCATCGACGCCGCGCGCGCCGCCGCGCTGCTCGCGCGCGCTCTGTTCGCGCAGGGTCGCGCCGTCGAAGCCGAGGCGCTGAGCCGCGAGAGCGAGTCACTCGCCGGAGACGATCTGCACGCGGCGATCGCCTGGCGGGGCGCGCGCGCCGAGGCGCTGGCGCGCCGCGGCGAGCACGCGCAGGCCGTCGAGTTCGCGCGCGCCGCCGTCGAGATCGCCGCCGCGACCGACGCCCTCCTCGACCATGCCGACGCGCGCAGCGCGCTCGCCACCGCCCTGCGCGCCGCTGGCCGGAACGCCGAGGCCGACACAGAAGAGCGTCGCGCGATCGAGCTGTGGGAAGCCAAGGGGGCGACGTTGCCCGCTGAGCGCGCCCGGCGCAGCCTCCGGGCGCCGGCCGCAGTCTCTCCCTCGCGGAGCGAAGCTCCGCCGCCTGCGACGCGCGTCCGGCCGAAGGTGCGAGCCAACGCTGCGACGGGTTTCGTGACTCGCCTGGACGCGGTCGTCCTGGCCCGAGATGCGGCCGCGCTCTCGCGACTGTTCGCAGACTTCGCCGAGATCGTGCACCACCCGACGGCGACGAAGTTCGGTCGCGAAGGGGGGCTCGCTCGATTCAGCTCGCTTCTGCGCTCGGACGAGACCAAGTGCCGCCACGAGCCGCTGGCGACACTCGGCGACTCATTTGCGCTGTGTCACCTGCGCACCTCCGTCAGCTCGCTCGGCGACGACGATGTCGCACCCTTCGGTGCCATCGACGCCGACGAGATCATCCTGCTCGAGGTCGACGCGCGCGGGCAGGGGACTCGGGCCGAGATCTTCGCCAGCGACCAGCTCGCCGATTCCATCGCGCGGCTGTACGAGCGCTACGCCGAGTCACTCCCCGACGGACCCGAGCGCGCCCGCGCCGCGGCGACCGCGCGGGTGGTCTCGGTGTTGATGGCAGCGCCCGCTCTCGATCCCTACGGCACGGCGTTCGCAGAGGACGTCGCATGGGTCGACCACCGGACCTTGGGCTTCGGCTCGCTGCGGGGACGCGACGCGCTGCTGCGCGCCTTCCGCTCACTCTTCGCGACGTCTGCCGATCTCGCCGTCCGGGTCGAAGACGTCCTCGCTCTCGGGTCGGGCGCGCTGCTCGTGCGCTGGACGATCTCGGGCACGGATCGCGCCGAGGGCGGCGCGTTCGAGAGACAGTTCCTGCTCGCCTGGGCGTTCGGAGGCGATGGCCTCGTGATCCGCAGTGAGCAGTTCGACGCCGGCCGGGAAGCCGAGGCGCTCGGGCGCCTCGACGCGATCGCCGTTCCGTCGATCACAGTCCGAGTCACGCGTCCCGTGCGACCCAACGCCGCGACTGCGAATGCGGCGCGCATGGACGCAGCTGTCGCGGCAAGGGACCTCGACGCGTTCCAGAGCTTGCTTCGCGAGGATGCGCAGGGCGTTCACCATCCGACGGGCATGAGGTACGAGGAGTCACGATCGCGCGAGAACTACCGCGCGGTGTTCGGCTCAGAAGGCGCGGCTTTGCGGCATGTGCCCCTGGCGAGCCTGGGAGACTCCCACGCCCTGTTCCGCACGTCTCTGTCGGTTCGCGAAGGCACCGAGGAGAGCGTCATCCCGTCGCACGGCGCCTTCGACTCGGACTCGTTCCTCGTGACGGAGGTCGACACAGTCGGCCTGCGCCGGTTCTCCGAGTTCTTCGCCACGGATCGGCTCGGCGAGGCCGTGACTCGCCTGTACGAGCTCCATGCGGAGTCACTCCCACAAGGCGCGGCGCGCGTGCGCGCCGCGTCGATCGCGAGCTCGGTCGCGCGGCTTCTCGGCCCCCCGGACCTCGCTCACTGGGGCAGCGCGTTCTCGCCGGCCATCGAGTGGCTCGACCATCGGACGGTCGGCCTCGGACCGGTGCACGGTGCCGAAGCCGTGCTGCGAGCCATCGGCGCGCTGTTCCAGCTCTTGGAGTTCACCCGCACGCAGGTCGATGAGATACTCGACCTGCGAGCAGACTCGGTCGTCTTGCGCTGGACCAATCTCGGCACGGACCGCGCCGGGGGAGGCAGCGTCGAGCGAAACGTCTGCCTGCTCTGGATGTTCGGAGCGGATGGCCTCCTCGCGCGCTGGGAGCAGTTCGAGCCCGGCGCGGCGCATCAGGCGCTCGCGCGCGCCGACGAGCTCGGCGCTGAGTCACGGAAGGTGGCTCGCCGCGTGCGGCCGAACGCCGCGACCGCGCACGCGACCCGCCTCGAGGCCGCCGCGGCGGCCCGCGACTTCGCCGCGTTCAAGAGTCAGTTCGCCGACGGTGCGCAGGTCGTGCACCATCCGACGGGGACGACGTTCGACGAGAGCCGAAATTTCCCTGACCTCGAATGGCTGCTCCAAGCTCCGACCTTCGAGTTCGAGCATCGGCCCGTCGCGACGCTGGGCGACTCACTCGCATTGTGCCGTGCGTCCATGTCGTTCAGCTCTCTGCAGAGCACCGACTTCGACCTCGGCGCGTCGGTCAACGACTGGTTCCTGCTGATCGAGGTAGACGCGTCCGGACGGCGCCGCCGCTCCGAGCTCTTCGCCAACGACCGCCTGGGCAACGCCATCGTTCGGCTGTACGAGCGCTACGCCGAGTCACTCCCCGACGGCCCGACGCGCGAGCGCGCCGCCGCGACGGCGCGTTCGATCGGGACGCTGGTGCCGGTCGGAGCCTCGTCCGACCCGAGTCGCATGCGCGCGGCCGTCTCGGAGGATGTGGCGCACGTGGACCATCGGCGCACGGTCGGGTTGGGCGAGCAACGTGGATTCGAAGCCTTCCTGCGCGCAAACGAGGCCCTGCGAGCGCTCTCGAGCGACTTCCGCCTGCGCATCGACGACGCGCTCGACTTGCGATCCAACTTGTCCCTCGTGCGCGTGACCACTTCGGGGACCGACCGCGCGAGCGGCGGCGCCTTCGAGCGGGCATTTCTCCTGCTCCTGGCCTTCGGATCCGATGGCCTCGTATCGCGCTGGGAGCAGTTCGACGTCGATCGCGACGGCGAGGCGCTCGCTCGCTTCGACGAGCTCACCGCTGAGTCGCGGAAGCCTCGGCTCGCTCGCCGGGTCCGGCCGAACGCCGCGACTGCGAACGCCGCGCGGCTCGACGCCGCCGCGGCGGCGCGTGACTTCGCCGCACTCAAAGATCAATTCGCCGACGGTGCGCAGGTCGTCCACCACCCGACGGGGACGACGTTCGAGGAGAGCCGAAACCTTCCCGACCTCGAGCGGCTCCTGCAGGTTCCGGTTTTCGAGTTCGAGAATCGGCCCATCGCGACCCTCGGGGACTCACTCGCCTTGCTCCGCGCGTCGACGTCCTTCAGCGGTGCCGTCGAGGGCACTGGCTTCGACTTCGGCGAGGTGGCCAACGAGTGGCTTCTCTTGACGGAGGTCGATGCGGCTGGACGCCGCCGTCACTCCGAGTTCTTCGCCGTCGACCGCCTGGGCGACGCCATCGTCCGGCTCTACGAGCGGTACGCCGAACTCCAGCCCGAGGGCGCGGCGCGAGACGCGGCGGCGAACGTGGCGCGGTCGATGCGTGCGATGCTCGAGGCGCCCGACATCGAGCTCTTGAGTCAGTCGTTCGCTCCGGACATCGAGCTCGTCGACAAGCGGACCCTGGGAACCTGGTCCGCACGTGGACGGGAAGCAGCGCTGGACCAGTTCCGCTCGCTGCTCGAGGTCGCCGGCGGCATCACGATGCGCCAGTACGAGATACTCCGAGTCGAGGTGCGGACATCGCTCGTGCGCCGGACTCACTTCGGAACGGACCGCGTCAGCGGCGGCTCCTACGAGAGATGCTTCATCATGCTCCTGGTCTGTGGGGCCGACGGCCTGCTGACCCGGATGGAGTGGTTCGACGCCGACAGCGAGGTCGAAGCGCTCGCGCGTTTCGACGAGATCGTCGCCGAGTCACAGATCCCTGCGCCGCGCCGCGCGCGCCCGAACGCCGCGACCGCGAACGCGGCGCGCATGGATGCGGCGGTCGCCGCGAGAGACCTCGACGCTTTCTTGGCGCTGTTCGCCGATGACGCCCAAGCCGTGCACCACCCGACGGGCGCCGCCTACGCGGAGCGCGAATCGAGACGGGCCTACGAGCTCATGTTGCGCACGAACGATCTCGTCTTCGCGCACGAGCCGCTGGCGACTCTCGGAGAGTCACTCGCGCTCTGCTTCGGGAAGACCTCGTTCAGCGGCGTGACGGAGGCCGAATTCGGGGACTACGGCGCCACGAACATGGACTCGTTCATCGTCATGGAGACCGGCGCGCGCGGCGTGCGCAAGCACACGGAGTTCTTCGCGGTCGACCGATTGGCCGACGCCCTCGTCCGGCTCTACCAGCGCTACGCCGACCTGCAGCCCGAGGGCACGGCGCGAAGCGCGGCAGCCGCGGTGGCGCGATCGACGCGTGCGATGTTCGAAGCGCCCGACCCGGTGCGCCTGGCCCGCGCGTTCGCTCCCGACGTCGAGCTCGTCGACCGGAGCTCGCTAGGAACCTGGTCGGCGCGCGGAGCGGAGGCGGCGCTGCGGCAGTTCCGGTCCCTGCTCGAGGTCGCCGGCCGGATCGAGATGCGCGACTACGAGATCCTCCGCGTGGAGCCGCGGGCATCGCTCGTGCGCCGGACTCACTGCGGCACCGACCGCGTGAATGGCGGCGCCTACGAGACACGCCTCCTGCTCCTGATGACGTTCGGGAGCGACGGCCTGCTGACTCGAGTCGAGTGGTTCGACGCCGACCGCGAGGCCGAGGCGCTCGCGCGCTTCGACTCACTGACTGCCGAGTCACCGAGGTCCAAGCGCCGCGTCCGCCCGAACGCCGCGACTGCGAATGCGACGCGGCTCGAAGCGGCGCTCGCCGCCCGCGACGAGAGCGCGTTCCCCGCCGTGTTCGCCCAGAGCGCAGAGTCCGTGCACCACCCGACGGGCGCGGTGTACGACCGCAGCGGCGTGCTCTCCAGCCTGCGCCTCCTGCTCGACGCGCGGGACCTCTCGTTCCGCTACGAGCCGCTCGCGACGCTCGGCGAGTCACTCGCGCTCTGTCGCGTGCATCTGTCGCACGATCCCATCGTCAGCGCGGCCGAGCGGGGCCTGGTCGTGTTGATCGAGGTCGACGCGCGCGGCGCGCGCACTCGCGGCGAGTTCTTCGCGCCCGACGCGCTGGCTGCAGCCATCGTGCGCTTGTACGAGCGCTACGCGGAGCTCCTGCCCGACGGCCCGGCGCGCGAGCGCGCCAGAGTGACTGCGGATACGGCGGCGGCGCTGTCGTTCCCGTTCGACGCCGAGCGCTACTCACGAGCGCTCTCGCGCGACGCCGCCTTCGTCGACCACCGGGCTCTCGGCCTGGGCACGGAAGGGCTCCCGCGCTGGCTCGGAACCCTCCACGAGACGGCCGACGATTTGGCGATGAGCGTCGACGACGTCCTCGCGCTCCGCCCGGACAGCCTCCTCGTCGACACGAGCTCGACCGGCACCCTGCGGGCGGGCGGCGGCGTCTTCGAGCAGGCGAACGTGCAGCTCTTCGTCGTCGGGGCGGATGGGCGCGTGGCGCGCGTCGAATGGTTCGAGCCCAGTCAGATCGACGAGGCGCTCGCGCGCCTCGACGTACTCACTGCCGAGTCACCTGCGTCGCGTTTCGCAAACACGGCGTCGCGCACCATGGAGACATTCGAGCACGCCTGGCGCGAGCGCGACTGGGACAGGGTGACTGCCACGTTCGTCGAGACACACCAGATGGACGATCGCCGGCCGCTCATGCGCATGCAGGTCTCCGGCGAGGAGTTTCTCGCCAACGAGCGCATGCTCTTCCAGGAGACCGCGAGTGAGTGGCACGGCGAGCTGCTCGCGACGCGCGGCGAGCGGCTCGCGCTGCTCCGGATGCGGTTCGCTGCGGAGGTCGAGGGCAGCGGCCCGATGGCCGTCGAGATGCTGGACCTCGTCGAGGTCGACTTCGCCGGCCGGCGGGCCGCGCTCGTGGTGTTCGACCTCGACGATCTGGATGCGGCGCACGCCGAGCTCGACCGGCGCTACGTCGCCGGCGAAGGCGCGCCGTGGGCGGAGCTGATCGAGCATCAGCGAGCACTCACTCGAGCGGCCGGCTCCGCCGACCAGGCCGAGCTGGGGCGCTTGTTGCCGGCCGACTTCAGCGTGGTCAACCACCAGCGCTTCGGCGGCACGGGAGAGCGCCGCAACAAGGACCAGTACATCGACAACATACGCGCCTTGGACGATCTCGGGGTTCGCGGAAGCCTTCGACTGGACCACCTGCCGCGGATTTCGGCGACCGCGGCGCTTGCCGCGACGACCTGGTACGGCACGCGAGATGACGGCGAGTTCGAGACTTCGCAGTGCGTCGTGTGTGCTCACGACGGAAGGCGCTTTCACTCGTGGGAGATCTTCGACCCCGATCAGTTCGACCGCGCGCTCGCGCGCTACGAGGAGCTGACCCGCGCCCGAGTGACTCCGCGCGTCGAGAACCTCGCGACGCGAGCGATGGCCCGCGGACGGGAAGCGCTGGAGGCCGGCGACTGGGAGCAGTTCACGGCGCAGTTCCGATCCGACTTCCGGAACAGCGACAGGCGCCGGATGGTGCTGCTCGAGCTGGATCGAGCTCAGTATCTCGAGTCCCTTCGCGCGAACTTCACGATGCATGAGCGGGCGACGTTCGACCCCTTCGCCACCCGCGGGACTCGACTCGCGATGATCCGTTTCCGGTGGACCATGAGCGACGACTCCGTCGGGCCGAGTGAAGGGGACTTCCTGATGCTCGCCGAAGTGGACGACGCGGGCCGCGTGATGGCGCTGGTCTTCTTCGACTCCGACTCACTCGACGCCGCCTACGCGGAGCTCGACCTGCGCTACGCCGCTGGCGAGGCCGCGCCGCACCGAGACACGTGGGAGATCTTCCAGCGCCGCTTGCAAGCGCATGGGTCCCACGACTGGGAGGCGCTGGCTGCCCTGTCGCGGCCCGACCTCGTGACCGAAGATCACCGTCCCGTCCGCTGGGGCACGCTGCGGACGCGCGACGAGTATGTCGCCATGGTCCGCGGGCTCGTCGAGCTCGCGCCCGACGCCCGGCTGCGACTCGAGCACGTGCTCGCGCTCGACGAGCGCAACCTGCTCACCATCGTTCGCTGGGTGGGAAACCGCGACGGCGGTCCATTCGAGATCCCGGTCGTCAACGTGACCGAGCTCGACGCGGGCGACGTGCGCGTCCTTCACGCCTTCGACTTGGAGCAGCTCGAGGAAGCGCGCGCGTGCTACGCGGCGCTGCGGCGCTCCTCGTCGACAGCGCACATCGAGAATGGCGCGACTCAGTCGCTCGAGCGGCTGACGCGAGCCTGGGCGACGCGTGACTGGAACGGAGTGGCCGCCACCTTGGGGCCCGGATTTCGGCAGCTCGATCGCAGGCCGATGATGCAGCTCGAGCTGGATCGGGACGAGTTTCTCGCCTTCATGCGCGAGGTCTACGACATGAGCTCGTCTCGGCTCGAGTCGGAGGTCATCGCGACCCGCGGGAGTCGCTTGGCGCTGGCCCGAGTGCGTTTCCAGGGAGCGGACGATGTGATCGGACCCACGGAGATCGAGTCACTCGCGGTGATCGAGGTCGGCGAGCACGGCACGCGGTCGGCGATGATCCGGTTCGAGACCGACGCCCTCGACGCGGCCTTTGCCGAGCTCGATGCCCGCTACGGCGCGAGTGACCCGGAGTTCGCGCAACTGAAGAGCTTCACCGCGCGCACGGACGAGCGCGACTGGGACGCCGTCGCCGCGTTCATGGCGCCGGACTTCGTGATGCACGACCACCGGCCGCTGGGCTGGGAGACGCTGCACGGCGGGCACGCCTGGATCGACACGATGCGAGCCCTGGTCGAGCTCGCCCCCGACGTCCGCCTCCGGATCGACCACTTCTCCCGCGCGGGCCGCGTGTCACTCATCGTCTCGACGTGGGTCGGCACGCGCGAGGGCGGCGCCTTCGAGGATCAAAAGCTCACCGTCTCGGAGCGCGACGAAGACGGCCGCTTCCGCCGCATCGACCAGTACGACCTCGGTCAGCTCGACCGGGCGCGCGCGCGCTTCGAGGAGCTGCGCCCGGACCCGCTGCGCATCCCGCCGAACTCGGCGCTGCGAGTGAGCGATGATCTGCACCAGGCGCGCGACGCGCGGGATTGGGACGCGTTCGCGGAGCTGTGTGCTCCAGCGCTCCAGTTCGACGATCGCCGCCGATCCATGCTCGCCACGGGTGACCGCGACGCGTTCATCGCGAACAGCGAGTGGATCGCCGCTCAGGGGATCCGGGTCACTCGCACCCTGCTCGCCACCGCCGGCGACCGGCTGGTGCTCGAGCACCAACACTGGTGGAAAGGCACGATCGACGCGCCGGAGTCCGAGCTCGAGTCTCTCGCCATCACGGAGATCGACCCCGAGGGCCGAGCCGCCGCCGTCATCATCTTCGACGCCGACGACCGCGGCGCCGCGAGCAACGAGATGCGCAGCCGCTTCGTGCACGACAGGGGAATGCGTGTCCCACCGAATGCCGCGACGCGGGCGCTCGACCGCGTTCACGAAGCGTTCGAGGCGCGTGACTGGAGTGCGCTCGAGGCGCGCTGCTCGCCCGCGCTCGTTTGGAACGATCAGCGGCCGCGCGCCCGATTCGACGGCGATCGGCGGATGTTCATGGCGTCGGCGCGGCTCATCGCATCGCAAGGGAGTCGGCTGCAGCGAACCCTCGTCGCCACCGCAGGCGACCGTCTGGCGCTCGAGTATCAGCGCTGGGCGGGAGCCACGGTTGCGCCGGATCTGGAGATCCAGCTCCTCACCGTTCAGGAGGCCGACGCCGAGGGCCGCATGTCCGCCGCCATCGCATTCGAGCCCGAGGATCGCCGCGCCGCGGCCCTGGAGATGTTCGAGCGCTACGCGCGCAGCGAGGCGGCGAGCTCGGTCCCGGCGGCGACGTTCGAGGCGATTCGCGCGATGAACGCGCACGACCTAGGGCGGCTGCGAGCCGCGCTGCCGAGTGACTTCGTCCTGCACGATCACCGGCGCACGGGCCTCGGCCGGATCGAGGGCGCCGAGGCCTTCATCGAGTCACTGGCGGCGGTGCTCGCCGAGTCACAGGACTGGACCGTCGAGACGCTGTACATCCTGGCGAACGAGCCGCACGGCGAGCTCGCCATGGCGCGCGCCTTTGGCGCGCTCGCGAGCGGCGGCGAGTTCGAGTCGGTCTACCTGCGACTCATCGCGCACGGCCGGAGCATGGAGCTGTTCGAGCCCGACGACCTCGAGAGAGCGCGCGCCCGCTTCGAAGAGCTGCGACCGTCACGAACAGAGGAGATCGAGAAGTGACTGAGCGGAGCCTCTATCAGCGCCTGGGCGGCTACGACGCCATCTCGGCGGTCGCCGACGATCTCCTGCCGCGGCTGCAGTCCGACGCGCGGCTCGCCCGCTTCTGGCAGCACCGCGGCGCGGACGGCGTGAGTCGCGAGAAGCAGCTCCTGGTCGACTTCCTGTGTTCGAGCGCCGGCGGCCCGCTCTTCTACACCGGGCGAGACATGAAGACTTCGCACCGCGGCATGCGCATCAGCGCGGACGATTGGTCGGCGTTTCTCGGGCACCTGAACGCGACACTCGACGCCTTCGAGGTTCCGGCGGCGGAGCGCGCGCAGGTCGTGGCGTTCATTCAGAGCACTCGGCCCGACATCGTGGAGGCGTAGAGCCGCGCATCCGGCACCCCGGCGGAAAGTGGGCGTGACGCGCATCACTCTGCGGGTCGCAAACGCGCGCCGACCGGGCCAGGCGCTTCAGCGACGGCCCCGAGATTCCGATCGCGGAGCCAGTGACTCAACGCAGTTTCCGCCGCAGCTGGCGCGCCCTGGGACTCATGCTCGCTCTCGTCCTCTGCGGGCCGGCCGCGGCCGGTTCGAAGCTCGACGGCCTGCTGGTGGACGGCGCGGGCTTCCGCTTCGGGGTTCGCGAGCCGACCGGCTGGCGCGGCTCGACCGGCGAAGCGCAGGAGCTCTCGGCGAACGTGGTCTTCTACCGCGAGGGCGAGTCCGCGAGCAACGCCGTCGCGCTGTTCCGTGTGAGGCTCGATCAGAAGATGGACGAAGACATCGCAGCGGACCTGGGGGCCGACATGGACGGCTACCGGAGTCAGTACGAAGGCGTCGAGTTCCGCGATCTCGTGATCAAGCACCCGACTTACAAGGTCGCCGCGAAGCTGTTCACCGTCCCCGGACAGTTCTACGAGTATGTCGCGTACGTGAATCCGGGTCGCGGCAGGCCGTGGGTCTTCGCGGTGTCGCTGAACAAGCAGCGAGTCGAAGCGACCGCGGGCGAGCTCGCGGCCTTTCGGAAGATGATCGCGTCGCTCCGGCTCCTGTGACTCGTCGAGCGCGCACGGCTGCGCGCGGGCTACGCCGACCGGCGCTGGTGCTCGTGCGTCAACACGTGCGCCGACTCGAGGTGGAGTATCTTCGCGGTCAGCTCTATCTCGACCCCCATCCCAAGGAGCTCATGCTCCGCAACCACGTCTAGCCCGGAGGAAGCCGCATGTGCCGCAACATCAAGACGCTCTTCAACTTCGAGCCGCCGGTGACGGACGACGAGATCCGCGCGGCGTCGCTGCAGTTCGTGCGCAAGCTCTCGGGCTTCAACCGGCCGTCGAAGGTGAACGAGGCCGCGTTCGAGCGAGCGGTGGACCGGACCGCCGAAGTCGCGCGCGAGCTGCTGCACGCGCTCGTCACGACCGCGCCGCCGCGCGATCGCGAGCTCGAGGCCGAGCGGGCGCGCCAGCGAGCCGCCGTGAGGTTCGGCCGCCAACCCGCGTGAGCGCGAGTGAGTCGCCGAAAGACGCCTGACCGGGCGATAAGCGAGGCGCGCCCAAATCGCGCGCGCGAACCTGCCAAGATATTCGGCGATGGAAGCAACGCCGATTCCGCTCGAGGGACGGAACCCGTTCGATCCGGCGGTGCTCGCCGACCCATGGGACTACTACCGGCGCGTGCGCGAGACCGCTCCGGTGTACCGCCATCCGCAGCTCGGGATCTTCCTGATCTCCAGCTACCGGGCGGTCACGGAGGTCGTCAGGAACTGGGAGGCGTTCTCGAATCGCTTCGGCCAGTTCATGGCCGCAGGCGAGCCGCCCGACGAGGTGAGGGCCGTCGCGCGCGACGGCTACCCGCCAGTCGACACGATGCTGACCGCGGATCCGCCGGAGCAGAGGCGCTTCCGTAGCTTGGTGAACAAGGCGTTCAGCGCGCGCCGGGTCGAGTCACTCGAGCCGCGCATCCGCGAGATCGCGAGCGAGCTGGCCGACGGCATTGCGGCGCGCGGGCGTGCGGAGATGCTCGCCGAGTTCGCGCAACCGCTGCCGCTCACGGTGATCGCCGAGCAGCTCGGCGCGCCGCGCAAAGACCTGCGTCTCTTCCGGCGCTGGACCGACGGCTTCGTCGCGCAGCTCTCGGGCGTGGCGGATCTCCCCGGGCGGATCGAAGCCGCGAAGCTGATCGTCGAGTTCCAGAAATATTTCGCCGCGCGCATCGAGGAGCGCCGAGTGAGTCCCGAGAGCGACATCATTAGCGACATCGTGCACGCGCGGGTCGAAGGCGAACGGCCGCTCGACGTGGCCGAGATGCTCTCGATCCTGCAGCAGCTGCTCGTCGCCGGGAACGAGACCACGGCGTCGGCGATCGTCGAGGGCCTCTGGCTCCTGCTGCGCAATCCCGATCAGCTCGCGCTCGCCCGCCGCGAGCCCGAGCGCAGCGAGAATCTCGTCGAGGAAGTGCTCCGCATGGCGACGCCCACCGCGAACATGTGGCGGGTCTGCAAGAAGGACTCGGCGGTCGAGGGAATCGAGATACCCGCGGGGTCACTCTGCATGCTTCGCTTCGCGGCGGCCAATCGCGACCCGAGTCAGTTCGCCGATCCCGATCGCTTCGACATCACCCGGGAAAACGCCCGCGACCACCTCGCGTTCGGCCTCGGCATTCACCACTGCATCGGCGCGTCCCTCGCCCGGAAGGAGCTGCTCGTCGCGTTCCAAGTCCTGCTCGAGCGCTTCGCGGACTTCCGCAGGGCCCCCGGAGCGCCCGAGCCCGAGCACAGGCCGAACGTCCTGCTCTGGGGGCTGGACCGTCTCGACCTCGAGCTGGAGGCACGCCGATGAACGAGTCACTCGAGAGCTACGAGCGGGTTTCGATCTATCCGCTCGACGACGCGAAGCGAGAGGAGCTGCTGCGCGCACACGCCGAGTGCACCTTCCTGTGGTCCACGCGCGACGGTTGGCCCGTCGGCGTGATCATGTCGTATCTGTGGAAGGACGGTCGCTTCTGGCTGACCGCGGGCGCGCACCGGCACCGCATCGAGGCGATCCGGCGCGACCCGCGCGTGTCGATCGTGGTCACGAGCACCGGCACGAAGCTGGGCCCGGGGAAGAGCGCCACCGCCAAGGGCCGAGTCAGCGTGCGCGACGACCCGGTCACGAAGCAGTGGTTCTATCCCGAGTTCGCGCTCCACCTGATGCGAGAGCCGAGCGCCGCGAACGAGTTTGCGAAGTTCCTCGACTCACCGCTGCGCGTGATCCTCGAGGTCGAGCCGGTGAAATGGATCACGTACGACGGCGCGAAGATGTTCCTCGACGGCGCCGGCAAGCTGCCGCCCGAGGCTCGCGGCACTCCGAAGAGCAGTGACTCTGTGAGGCTCGCGCGCGAGCTCGAGCGCCGCGGGCTGCGCTAGATCGCCTCGCGCTTCGCCCAGGCCAGGCCGCGGCGCAGGAGCTCGTGGAAGACCGGCAGCTCCCAAGAGCCGCGCTCGACCACCGGGTAGTGCTCGACGATCGGCTGCATGTCGTAGTGACCGCGGCAGTGACCCAGGGTGAGATACAGGACCGCTCCCTTGCCGACCTCGTGCAGGTAGAAGACCGGCCGTGACTCGTCCGGCCACTCGACCGGCTCGAAGCCAGGTGTCTCTCCGCCGAAGCGCGTCTCGAGCAAGGTCTTCACCGGGCCGTGGAACTCCGACAGATACAGCTCGTCCGACGTCTCGAACGGCTCAATCCCCTTGACGAGCGGGTGAGCGGGATCGGCGACGGTGACTCGGTAGGGCGCAATCGGCGGATGCGCGAGAAACTGCGAGCCGAGCACCGCCATGAAGCGCGGCGCGAGTCGCGGGCACGCGACCTTCCCGGCCCCGAGCTCGAGGATCGAGTTCGTGCCGTGCAGCGCGAACCAGCGCCCGCCGTCCTCGACGAAGCGCGCGAGCGCCTCGGCCTGCGCCGGCGTCGGGCGCACGTCACAGGTGTAGGTCAGCAGGAAGTCGGCGCCCGCCCAGGCGTCGGTGCGGCTCCAGTCGTCGAGCACGCGCGTGCGCACGCGCGGGTCCGCGCCCAAGTGCTTCAGCAGCTCGAGGCGCGCGTAGTCGAAGTCGTGGAAGCGGCCGCCACAGACGAGGACCGCGCGCACGCTGCGAGTCACTTCGCGCTCAGAAGTCGACGCGCTTGGTGAAGCCGCCGTCGGTCACGAGGTTCGCGCCGGTGATGAGGCTCGCGGCCGGGCTGGCCAGGAACGCGACCGTGCGCGCGACCTCTTCCGGTGTACCCATGCGACCCTGGGGACAGGCCTTCAACGTCGACTCGTAGAACGCGGGCATCGCCTTCTCGATCATCGCCCATGCGCCGCCCTCGAAATACACGGGTCCCGGCGACACGACGTTCACGCGGATCTTCTGCTTCGCGAGCGCGTGCGCGAGCCCCGACGCGTAGTTCAGGAGCGCGGCCTTCAGCGCGCCGTAGCCGCCGGGGGCGCCGAACGTCTCGACCGCCGCCGTCGTGCCGATCACCACGATGCTGCCGACCCCCGACTTCGCGAGATACGGGAGCGCCGCCTCGCACGCGCGCACGGTCCCCATCAGATCGACTTCGAAGTTCGCGCGCCACGCGGCTTCGCCTTGCCCCGAGCTCGCCGACACGTTGGAGACGAGAATGTCGATTCCGCCGAGTGACTGGGCCGACTCCTGGATGAACGCGCGCAGCGCATCGGCGTTCGCGACGTCGACCGCCTTCGCGAAAACTTTGACCCCCGTGCGCTCGAGCTCCTTCTTGGCGGCCTCTACTCCCGACTCACCTCGCGCGCACACGGCCAGATTCGCGCCCTCCGCGGCGAGTGTCTCCGCGATGCGGCGTCCGATTCCGCGGCTCGCACCCGTCACGACGGCCCGGAGGCCCGACAGTCCGAGATCCATGCGTGTACTCCTGCGCGCACCGCGGTGCGTCGTTCGGCCGTTGGGGCCTCGGATGCTACGGGCCGCCGACGAGCGGAGTCAACGCGACTTGCGGCGCAGCGAACCGAGCGTTCAGATTCGCCGCGCGTGGCTGGCGTCGTGAGGTTAGAATCAGCCCACGTCGCTCGCGCTTCGCAGCGCGAAGGAGTGAGTCATGCCCGCCGCGCACCGCGCCTTCGTTCCCGCCGCCGGCAGTGACTGGCTGCTGCCGTTCTACGACCCGTTTACGCGGTTGCTCGGGACGTCGACGGCGCTCCAGAGGCTGGTCGACCAGGCGCGGCTCGCCGCGGGCCAACGGGTGCTCGACCTGGGCTGTGGGACCGGCGCGCTCAGCCTGATCGCCAAGCGGACGCAGCCCGGGATCGAGATCGTCGGCCTCGATCCGGACGCGAAGGCGCTGGCTCGCGCGCGCCGCAAGGTCGAGCGCAGCGGCCTGGCAGTCACTCTCGAGCAGGGCTTCGGCGACTCACTGCCCTTCGCCGACGCGAGCTTCGACCGTGTGCTGTCCTCGTTCATGTTCCACCACCTCGAGACGGCGCAGAAGCCGGCGGTTCTGCGCGAGGTGAGGCGCGTGCTGCGACCGGGCGGCTCGCTGCACCTCGTCGACTTCGGCGGGGCGGGTCACGGCCTCGGCGCCTTCCTAGCGCGGCTCGTGCACCGCGAGGAGAGTCTCCACGCGAACACCGACGACGCGCTCACCGCGCTGATGCGCGACGCCGGCTTCGCGGACGCCGGCGAGACCGAGCAGCGCAGCTCGCGCGTCGGCGGCCTGATCTACTACCGCGCGACGAATCACGCCTGAAATGCGGGTCGAAGTGAATGGCGCGCGCATCTTTTTCGACGTCGAGGGCGCGAAGCTCGTCCCCGACGGGCCGCCGATGCGCGAGAAGCCGACGCTCATCCTGGTGCACGGCGGTTTCGGCGCCGACCACACGAGCCAAAACCTGGCCGCGATCTACGCCTCGCTGGGCAAGGCCGGACTGCACGAATCGGTGTCATAATCGCGCGCATGAGCCGACTCACTCCCAAGCGACCCGAAGAGCTGACTCCCGAACAGCGCGAGCGCCACGCCGAGGTCGCGAAGGTCCGGCCCGCCCGTCCCGACGGCCAGATCGGCGGACCCTTCGACCCCTGGATCCGCAGCCCCGAGCTGTCGCGCCGCGCGATGGGTCTGGGCGACTTCATCTGGCAGCGCACTACGCTCGACCGCCGGCTGATCGAGCTCGCGATCCTGGTGACTGGACGCACGTGGCGCAGCAACGTGGAGTGGGTCGCGCACGTGCGCTACGCGCTCGAGTTCGGAGTGACTCAGGCGACGATCGACGACATCTTCAAGGAGCGCCGCCCCGAGGGTGCGCCCGAGGACGAGCGCCTGGTCTACGACGTGACTCGCGCGCTGCACGCAACCCGCGACCTGCCGCTCGATCTCTATCGGCGGGCGGTCGCGCGCTTCGGCGAGCAGGGCCTGGTCGAGCTCGTCGCCGTGATCGGCTTCTACACGTTCGTGTCGATGACCTTGAACACGTTCGACGTGCCCATGCCCGGAGTCGAGCAGCCCTTCCCGCGCCGGATCCCGCTAGAGCGGCGGATCGGCGACCTTGAGTAACTGTTTGCCGAGATTCTTGCCCTGGAACAGGCGCAGGAACGTCCTCGGCGCGTTCTCGAGGCCGTGCTGCACGTCCTCCGCGTGCGCGATCTTCCCCTCGACGACCCACTGCGCGAGCTTGGCGGCGCCTTCGGCGAAGCGCGGCAGATAGTCGATCACGATGAAGCCCTCCATGCGCGAGCGCGTGATCACGAGGTTCATCAAGTTGCGCGGGCCGGGCGGGGGCGTGGCTTCGTTGTAGCCGGAGATACCGCCGCACTGAACGATGCGCGCGCGCTGCGCCAGGTTGGCGAGCGCGGCGTCGAGTATCTCGCCGCCGACGTTGTCGAAGTACACGTCGATGCCCTTGGGGCAGAGCTCGCGCAAGCGGAGCGCGACGTCCTCGCGCTTGTAATCGATCGCGGCGTCGAAGTGCGCCTGCTCCGTGAGCCAGCGGCACTTGTCCGGGCCGCCCGCGATGCCGATGACTCGGCAGCCCGAGAGCTTCGCGATCTGGCCCGCGACCGAACCCGTCGCGCCGGCCGCGCCGGAAACGACCATGGTCTCGCCGGCCTTCGGCTTGCCCAAGTCGAGCAGTCCGAAGTACGCAGTGAGTCCAGTGATGCCGCAGACGCCGAGCGGCCAGGTGAGCGGCGTGCCCTTGGGCAGGGTGGTCGCGGCCATCATTCCGCCGCGCGACGCGATCGCGTAGTCCTGCCAGCCGAACATCCCCTGGACGAAGTCACCCACCGCGTAGTCGGCGCTGCGTGACTCGACGACCTGGCCCACCGTGCCCGCGCGCATCACCTCGCCGAGCTGGACGGGCGGGATGTAGCTCGGCCGGTCCTCCATCCAGCCGCGCATCGCGGGATCGAAGCTGAGATACAACACGCGCACCAGCGCCTCGCCGTCCTTCGGTACGGGAGCGGGTGACTCGCGCCACTCGAAGTCGCTCTCCTTGACCATGCCCACCGGACGCGCGCGCAGGAGCCACTGTCGATTCTTCGTGTCGGCCATCGTGCTGCCTTTCATTGCTCGCCAGCGCGTACGATACGCGAAGGAGGTCGAGCTTGGCGTTCATCGGACGGGTCGCGGTCGTCACGGGGGCGGGGTCGGGGATCGGTCGCTCCGCTGCGCAGAAGCTCGCGGAGCGGGGCGCGCGCGTGGTGGCGGTCGACCTGGACGAGCTCGCGCTCAGCTGGGCGGCTGGTCGCGCCGACGTGGTCGCCCTCACCGGCGATGTCAGCGACCCGGAGACGAACGTCGCGATGGTCGACACCGCGGTGCGCCGCTTCGGTCGGCTCGACGTCCTGGTGCTGAATGCCGGGATGCCGGCACAGGGAACGATCGACGGGTTGCCGCTCGAGGTCTTCGAGCGCGTGCTCGACGTCAACCTGCGCGGCTGCGTGATGGGGCTGCGCGCAGCGCTGCCGGCGTTGCGTGCAGCCGGTCGCGGCTCGGTGGTGATGACCGCGTCGGTCTCGGGCCTCGGCGGCGATCCCGGGCTCTGGGCCTACAACACCGCGAAGGGCGCGGTGGTGAACTTCGTGCGCGCGGCTTCGCTCGAGCTCGCGCGCGAGAACATTCGCGTGAACTGCGTCTGTCCGGGACCGATCCGCACCGGGATGACCGAGCCGCTGATCGCCGCCGTGCCGGAGGTCTATGAGGCACTGCGCAGTCACATTCCGATGCAGCGCTGGGGCGAGGCGAGCGAGGTCGCCGAGGCGATCTTGTTTCTCGCGAGCGACGCGGCCTCGTTCATCACCGGGGCGATCCTGCCGGTCGACGGCGGAGTCACCGCCAACTCGGGTCAGGTCGCTCCGCCGCCGAAAGCATGAGTCAAAGCCGGCATAGCCTCGCGGACTTGCCCTGCATCATCTCGGCGCCGGTCAGGAGCTGGATCTGGAACGGCGTGAGCTTCAGCACGCCGTAAGTCGGGTCAGTGACTCCGGCCCGCCAAAAGAGCTGGGGGTCGTAGCCGATCGGCGGCGGCGCGTTCTTCAAGAGGTTCCAGATTCGCGACTTGGTCGCGGGGTCGTCGCACCACTCGGCGCGCGCTTGAACCACCGCGGTGTCGTGCTGCGCGTCCCAGTACGAGAGCGCGACGTACGGGTTCTTCGCCAGATGCTTCGTCTTCAGGGTCTGGCGGCCGGTGGCGATCCAGCCCGTCGAGCCTTCCCAGACGGGGTGCAGGATGCGCGAGTACGGGCGTCCCTTGCCGTCCACCG
>Ga0326726_10000200_pt1 | contig 57746 bp, 49 predicted proteins | sample MHFenrmetagenome_2_FD_207603 | JGI IMG/M metagenome (GOLD analysis project Ga0326726, IMG submission 207603) | Lab enriched peat soil microbial communities from Michigan Hollow, Ithaca, NY, United States - MHF15MN | ecosystem: Environmental > Terrestrial > Soil > Wetlands > Peat | place: USA... | reverse complement strand
TTAACATCAGCAATTATCCGTAATTGTGGGAAGAACAAAAAAAAATTAGCTTTTTACAATGCGGTTCTTGACTGCGTTGCCCTCATATAACATGAGGCAACACATCAAGCAAAATAACAGCTCTGCGACATTTCCGCACATACGGCAATGTCCAGAGCTATCCACAACAACAAAAACATAGGGTTAAGGAATTAACCGTCGTCGGCGCGCCAACGGCGCGCCCTTATCTTGTTAATATATATACGAAACTTAACTTTCAATAAAAATGGAAAGAAAGGGAAGAAAGCCTAAAAAAACCTTATTCTTGGTGTCAAAAGACTAAGATATTGCCTAAAAATCAAGAATAAGACAATATTTATCTTCTATTACAAAATAACATAACTATCCAGCTAATCACGGGGGTAAATCATTGAAAACAATCCTAAAAATTAGACAAAGAGGAAAACGAGGTTACGACATAAGCAGTGTTCCTTTCAAGAAATTAGAAAAAATGAACGGCTACAGAAAGAAGCGGTGGGAAATAAAGGACAGTTTCTTAGTTCTCGAAGCCTTCTAACCTTCTACTTCTTGCTCGGTCTGAAATAGCCTGATTTGATTTTTTCAGCTTCTATTTTGAATTTAGCCATAAACTCTGGGTTCTGCATAAGCTCGTCAGCTACCTTATCAAGCATTTTGTCAGCCATTCCCTTGTAATTATCCGAGTTAGCTATCTGCTTAATCATATTGCCTAAAGCAACAAGCTCGCTTTTCACTAAATCAAGCTCAGTGCCTTTCTCGTCAAGTTGCCTCTTTATCTTTTGATTTTCTTCAGAAATTACATCCGTAATTGTTTTTTGCTCTGTCAAATCGCTTTGAAGCTTATTTATAGCGTTTTTCAAGGGTTCGATTTTTTCAATGTCCAGTCTTGGAAGTTCTTTGATGTTCAAAAACTTCTTGAGCTGTATAAACTTCTGCCTAAGATTAACAGTTGTTAAGTAGGTGTCGTCTGATTGTGCTATGGCTTTTCCGCAAAGCTTCTTTCCCGCAGTTAATCCTATCCCACTGTCGATAGATGCGGAAAGAAACATCTTCCTAAAACAATGAAACGAAACGCACTTGCCATTAAGGTTAATCTTGGCTTTTTCTGCTAAACGCTGTAAGAGCTTGTTTAGCCACTCATCTGATATGCTTCTGTTCCCGTTTGAAGGGAAAAGGTAAGGGTTTCCATTTTTGCGCTCTAAAGTTGGCAAATAGACTTTGAGTAGGTCAACTGTTTCTTGGCTTAGAAAACCGTAAGCTAAAACTCCCTCTTTTGTAGTCATAATCTCAAAGGATATTGGGGGTTCTTGATCTAAAGCTGGCAAATCAGTTTTTTTGAGAGCAATAAAATCGCCTATCCTTAAACCTAAATCTGTTGCCATGCTCAAAATCACTCTTTCGCGCAGGTCGGCTACTTCAAACATTTTACGAACGTGATCTATTGTTAGGGGAAAATTCTTAGTTGTTTTAACGGTTTTGCCTATCTTGCTTCCGTTTCTAAAGCGTATGGGCATTTCATAATATCTGAAAAGTTGCCTAATACCTAAGGTCTGAACTCTTGCCGTGTTGATGCTTCCTTGTGTCAAAAGAAGGCTGTGGAACTTTTCTATTTCTTTTTCAAACCGCGATGCTCTATTGCGGTACTCAATCAGGTTTTCGCCTGCGTGTTGGGTTAGGTCTTCTTTTCTTAGTTCAAGGATTTGCTCTGCGGTTTTTCCGTACCACTCACAGAATTTTTTTAGTCCGTGTCTATAACATTTTCTTGTTTTAGGGTTTGATATTGATTCAAGGAAGACTTGACTGCTCAATTCCATTCATCCACACTCCATATGTTTCGTGTGGTATATCAAACTATCTCAAAAGCTAACTAATAGTAAAGTGTACACCCGCAAATCCTTTCTTTTTATCCATCACTAGGAGATTTTGCTAAAATTGACGTTTCGCCTAACCTTTTCGCTTCTCTTGGCGAGCTTTGCCATAGAGCCGGAACCATTTCTTTAAATCGATTCTAGATGCGCCTTCAGTACCGCCTCTTCCAAACATACCACCGATCATATAATCGAAAAAAGCAGAAAGCAATAAACTTATAATTCAAGCCAAACCAATAAAAGCCGAAGTAAGTGGATAAAATGGACAGAAAATTAAAAACTATACCCGAACCCAAAAATGGAACCCGAACCGTTTTTAAATCTAAAACGTTGCCGGTAATAAAAAGCAAAGGTGGTAATACTAACTATCTATGCGGCAATTGTGGAGTAAAGATAGGCGAGAATATCATCGAAGGAAAATTCAACAATGTTGTGTTAAAATGTCCAACCTGCAACCTCTATAACGACATATAGTTTAGGTGACGATTTTTCATCTGTAGAGAAATTCTGCTCAAGTAGCAGAAACTTAACAGAACCACCGAAAGATTCTGTTACCACTATGACTCATGGTTCCAACTCCTCTGCTGGGACAATGAACGTAGGATATTCTGCTTTTCCATCTTTGTTATTGTGGTCCCTGGTGCACTTCATGCCGTATTTTGTTTTGTCTTTGTTTTCCCATATTTTCTCAGTATTTTTTCCACAAATTACACACTTAAAATCCTTCATGTTTAAGCCCCTATTTCAATCGTTTTTATGATAGGTACGCCTTTTTAAGGGAGGTATTAACTAATCTTCCTTTTTAACAGATGCAACTCAGTTAATATATCTATTTTTCCGGCTCTAACCTTGTTGGTTTAATAGACTCCTTCTGAGGTAGATCGCGTGCTGTATTAAATTTTTTTGACTATGATTCACCGTTTTTTCAAGTGGTAGTAAAAACATCCTCTGCACTTTTCAAATTAGGATTGCCTCGAACTCTCAACTCAGTGGAGATATCACCCGCATTTCCCCATTTTTTCTTGTTGGCTACTTCAAATGACATGATAATTAAGAATTATCCTTGAAATCTACAAGATAATTATGACCAAACAATTTCACTGAGTTATGGAAGTTAGTCAAGAAACTTTGACTTGACTTAGTCAACAAACCTATACAAGAACCCTTTTATTATAAATGACTTGAACGTAGAGTTATGGCAAAAAGCAAAGTTTTTGTCGCTTTCACCTTAATCCTTCTATGCGTAATGCCTTTGAGTGCTGTTTGCACTCAAACAATGAAGGCTCAGTCTCAAAGATACATTATTATAAATGCAGATGGAACCATAAACCCTTCATCAGCACCGATTGTACAAAATGGAAATACCTACACTTTGATAAGCAACATAAATGGCTATATAATCATAACAAAGAGCAATATCACTTTTAACGGAAACGGACACACAATTAATCAACAGACAACCAATCGAGATTCATCAAATGCATTTGGAGTCGAACTCAGCCATGTATACAACGTGACTGTTGCGAACGCCACAATAATCAATACTGGAAACGGCATTTATGCAATTCAAAATCCAACTGCTGGTATCTATGTTGACTATGGCGGGTCAAACACCATAATAAGAAATAATGTTGTAAACAACTATAACGCTATTAGTTTGCTTGAAACCAATAATAATCTTATAATTGAAAACAACATTACAAATAATAACAATCCCTACGTTATTGTAAGAGCGGTTACGCTTTGGGGATCCTCCTACAATAAGGTCTATTACAATAATTTTGTCGATAATACGTCTCCAGCAGGAACTGGCTCTTTTAATTCTCCATCAACAGGAAATCAATGGGATAACGCTAAGGTAGGCAATTTCTGGGATGATTACAATGGCACCGATGCGAATGGTGACGGAATAGGTGATACACCCTACAGGATTACAGCTTACAGAGATAATCTTCAAAATGCTGATGATTATCCTCTCATGGCGCCATTCAACAGCACTCTGTATTCATTAAAGACCACCTCGCCTGCAATTACACTTCTATCCCCAATAGAGCAGAGGTTTAACGAATCAAATGTGCCTTTAACTTTCTTAGTGGATAAAGCAGTTAACTGGACAGGTTACGTCCTTGATGGAGTAGACAATGTTACAGTAGCTGGAAACGCTACTTTGACTGGGTTAACCGATCGGTTGCATAATGTAACAGTTTACGCTCAAGATACGTATGGAAACATCGGCACTTCCCAGACAACCAACTTCACCCTAATCTTACCTATAGAGGAAAAGCACCAAGCTTTTCCAACTGTTCCTGTAGTTGCTATTTCCATTGTTGTAGTGGCAATAGCTACTGCTAGTTTGTTGGTTAACTTCAATAAACGCAAACACAGCTTAGTCAAGAGTCCTTAACTTAGAAATAACCTGGTCGCTAATTTGATAGCGACGCGCAATTGAAATTTAATGATTTGAAAACGAGAAAGCCGAAAGAGGGGTAAATTGCTCAACAATGTTAACTTTAGAAAATTAGTAATTGAAAGCCTTCCACTCTTCATCATTGTAACTGGAGTTGCATTTGTTTCATTTTCTTTAGGTCCTTACCAAACATATGACACCCAAATGGAATTCGAAGCTGCGTCAAATGTGCTTAAAATGGGTACTCCATTTGTGAAGGTTTTCGGTACTGTGATTGACCAGCCGCCCTTAGGATTCTACATCGAAACGCTATTTTTTAGAATTTTTGGTTTGTCAACCAACACAGGCGTAACTTTAGTGACTTCTTTTGGGCTTGGATCTGTTCTCTTAGTATACATAATCGGCAAACAATTGTACGGCAAATCAACAGGTTTACTTGCGGCTGCTCTTTTTGGTTTAAACCCATGGCAACTTGTACTCTCAAGAAGCTTCCTCATTGATTCGCAATGCCTTTTCTTCAGCCTACTCTGTTTGTACATAGGCATTATGGCTATCAACAAAGGTTCAGTAAAGCTCGCTTTGGTTTCAGGAGTGATTTTTGCCGCCGCTATCATGACAAAGTTCTTTGCTGTTTTCTTACTCATCCCACTTCTCTTATTTTACTTGTATTCTCGACCGAACAAAATCAAGCAAATCCTCAGCCAACTCGCTGCATTTTCCATTCCAACGCTTGTTTTCTTAGTTTCGTGGTATCAAATTTTTCTTGGTCGTTCTTTGCTTTCAATTCTTGACAACAACAATCTTACCAGCATAATTCCAGCAAGTACTCATGTTGTTCCTTCTCCTTTTTTTGTGACCAATTTCCTTTTGCATTATGGAGTAGGCCCATGCTTTCTAATTGCAACGGTTTTTTCCTTGCTTTTTGCTCTCCCAATTGTAAAGTGTTTTCCTAAAATAGTTATAGTTGATTTAATTTGTTTAGCAGCTATAGTGTTTATTTTGGGCTTTAATGTTGTTCTAGGCGCAGTTTTGAAGTTGGATGTGCCATATTTTAGCGCCATCAAATATGATTACCAAGCCTTGCCATTTCTAGTGTTACTAGCTGTTTCGTTGAATACAAAGAGCTTTGCAATGTTTAGAACAGCTAAATCAATGGTCTATCCGAAAAAGTTCTTACTTTATTTGACCGCCATATTGGCGTTAATAATGATTGTTGCTTCATTGACTTCAAGCATCTATTATACCAATGCGCTTTCAAAGCGTGATTACCTGCAATACAGGGTTGAGCCCCAAGTTAATTACGGATATGCCCTATCGACCTCTACTCCATTAACAGAAAGCAGCCCTCTTATGGTTCTTCAGTATTTGGGCTTTGCAGTTGTCCTATCTGGACTTTTGATTCGACTATTATGGGGAGATAGGCATAGGTTTCGCTTGCTATTCAAAAAGTCAAATGAATAAACGATTAAAGACACCAAAGAGCAAGAACTTTAGCAAGAGCTAAAAACAAACAAGAGGTTTGAGGAGGTTAGTCAAGAAATCTTAACTAAACTTTTAGCCCTTTAGTCCAGAAACGTTGACAAGAACGCTTTTATAGCGATTTATTCCCAAATGCAGTTATGAGAAAAACCATTGCTTCACTTCTAATCCTTCTATTTTTAACATCCTTAGTTGCATTTCCTTCTGTCACTGTGAAGGCTGAATCTAAAACAATTATTGTTCCAAACAATTATCCGACCATAGCTTCAGCTATTGGAAACGCCATGAATGGAGATAAAATATTAGTTAAAAGCGGAACATACAACGAAAGCGCCATAAATACAGACAAGAGTCTCTCAATAATAGGAGATGGCTACCAATCCACAATCATTAACCTTAAATCTTCAAGCCATGAAATAGTGATTGATGTTTTGGGTCATACAGCAACTTTTTGCGACCCTGCTATGACAATAAACGCAAACGACTTTGCTCTTTCTGGACTTACACTCAAGTCTAATGGCGGCGACATATCACTTAATGGAAACGGTATGCAAGTTATCAAAAACAAGATAGAAACGACATGCGGCATGAGTGGTTCTAACTTGTATGTTGCAGGAAACATATTTTCAAAAATAGGATTTTCAGCAAACTTTTCAAGAATTTCCGAGAATTTCATAACAAGCGGTTTAGGTCTTAGTGGACAATACAGCATATTCTCTTCAAACAGCATAACAAATGAAGCCCCATCCATTGAAACTTACAATTGCCTAATTACTGGTAATACTATCTACAATGCATCTTTTGCTATTTTTCCCTTAGATGGAAGAAGCAATATTTTCAGCCATAACGCAATTGACCATTTAGCTATTGGACTATGGGTAAGAGGCTCAAACAACACAGTAATGCTTAACCAAATAACCCATTGTGGAGTTGCTCTTCAACCAAGTCCAAACAATACCTACTATAGTAATAACATTGCAAACAACTTGTGGGGAGTAGACACAGTAGGTTCTTTGCTAAATCCAGATGGTAACTCTGTTACTTTCTTCAATAACAACATGAAAGATAACACTTATCAAGTCACCACTTTGTTTGCTTCCAAGCAAGAATTTTTTGATAATGGCAAAGAAGGTAACTATTGGAGTGATTACCGTGGCACGGATTTAAACGGTGATGGAGTAGTTGATACACCATATGTTATTGATTCCAACCGTTTAGACCGTTACCCCTTGATAGCTCCATTCAATATTTCCAAAGTACCTGATTTGATACCTGAGTGGGCACTCGCACCTAATGTCCGTTTGATTAATCCTTCTAACGGCACTTATTCATCTCGAAACATCACATTAGACTTTGCGATTGATAAACAAGTTTCATGGATTGGCTATAGTTTGGATGGACTTACCAACACAACTATCACTGGAAATATTACCCTTACTGACTTAGGGAGTGGAGCACATAATATTTCAGTTTACGCTAACGATTGGTATCAGAACACTTGTGCTTCACAAACCATCAGCTTTAGTATAAGTGAACTTGAGTCTTTCTCATCTTCAATAATTTTCGCTGGTTCTGCAGTAGCAGTTATTATTGGAGTTGTAGTGGTTACTGGTTTGTTGGTTTATTTCAAAAAACACAAACGAGTTAAGATACTTTAATGCATTAAAGTTTGAGATAGTCAAGAAAACTTAACTACTAAAAGCAGTCAACAAAACTAAAATATTAGTTGGTTCGAATAGCTCTTAAGGCTGCTAATTCTTGTTAACACCTACAAAAGCTTACCCTCCTCCATCACCAATTCCTCCTTCATCATCTGCTAAGAGCTGGATAAAATACGTCGTTATTGTAGTTGTTATCGTTATTGTGGTTGCAGGAGTCATTGGAATTGCGCTTTCTATTAATTTAGGAGTGCCTTTTAATAACCCAGCAACAACACCAAGTTCGAGTCCAACGCCATCGCCAGCTGACTACATAGGATTAGAAAAAATACAATTCACAAACGCAAGCTCAAACCTCAAACCTGAAGGCGGTTATACAATAGACCTCCAAATTAAAAATATAGGGCCTGTTACAACAAAGTTTGACAATACCACAATTTTCCTTAATGGACAAAGGATTCCTGCAATTACCGGTGCCATAGCAATCTTCAGTCAAACAACGCTGGTGACTAATGCTTCAGCTACTGGAACAATAACTCTGCTTTCACCCGGTTTTCCAAGTGGAATGACCGTTGAAGTCATGATACAGACAATTCCAAAGGGTCTACAATTCTCACAAGACGTGATTCTTCCCTAAAAAGCGAATCCTTGCTAGGAAGCCAACTTCTGCTCGGGCTTAGCATGATAATTGAGTTAATAATTGTTTTAGCTAGTTGTTGGTTTACTTCAAGAAACAAAACACAAAGTTGCTTAGCTGTTTGCTGTTCTTTTTGGGGAACAGCGTGTTCTTTGGGGAGAGTAATAAGTAACTTTCTAATATTGACTTACTTGTCGAAGCATTATGCAAAAGACTGAACTTTGCACCATCACGATTCTCATCCTACTTATTTTGAGTGCAGTCAGCGTTCAGTTTGCTAAATCCCAATCTACAACAAACCTCATCAACATTAATGCTGACGGAAGCATATACCCTCAAACAACGCCAATTCTGCGCAATGGAAATATTTACAAGTTGACAGACAACATCTCAGGAAGTGTGGCAGTCCACAAAAGCAACATCGTTATTGACGGCGCTGGTTATGCACTTAATGGCAATGGCGGTACAGGAATAGACCTAACAGGCAATCTTACTGAATATCCGTCAATTTATGAGATACGAAACGTAACTATAGAGAACTTAGGAATCGTAAATTTCAATTATAGCATAAATGCAAGAGGGAGTAGCCAAAACACCTTCTACAATGATTACATAGCTAACACCACAAGCGACGTTCATGGCGGTGTCCTTCTGTACTGGAATGCTGGAGGAAATAACATCACTCATTGCACCATTATTGGAACTCCCTATGCCATTGGCATAGAACTATCAAGCGGAAATACTATAACTGGAAACAATCTTTCAGGTGGCGTTTTGATGCAATTTGCAGGAAACGAAACAGTTGACAGGAACTATTGGAGTGATTACTCTACAAGATATCCGAATGCCATAGAATTAGATTCATCTGGAATAGGAAACACGCCTTATGTGTTAGATACTTATGGGACTGTAAATGGCACTCTTCAAGATAATCACCCATTAATGAATCCTGTCACTCTTTCAACTTTTCCAACCGCTTCAGTAGAATCAGTTCCAGAGTTTCCGAAAATGATAATTCTGACATTATTGATAGCTGCAACATTGCCAGTTTTGTTGGTTTTCTTCAAAAAACACAAAGACTAAGAAAGAATAACTAAAACGCGATTTTTCTAGCAGTCAATTTACCTTTGCTTATGAAATGTACTGTGCGAGCCTGTCTAGAACATTGCATATTTAAAGCATATTTAAAAGATTAAGCATATTTTAAGAGACAGCAAATTTCATTAGGAGTAAGACAACAATAAGTTGAATTATGGAATCAAAGGCCATCAGAGCTAGAAGACTAACAGGTTTCTTCTTTATCTTAGGTGGAGCAATGTTTACTTCAATCTTTTTATTTTTTGCAGTGGGCTTTCTATTAATGGAAGTTTTAGGAACACGCATACCAGCAGGTCCTATTGGCGATTCCTTTCTTCTATTCTCATTTGGCTTGGGACCCATTATGGGTAGCATAATAGGTTATTTAATTTTCAAAAGGAGCAAATATTCCAACCCTACGCTTTACACCGATTATTACAAAAGCGCTTGATTCTGCTATTTACTCCAAAATTAGTTCTTATCGATCAACTCTTCATAAATTACCTATAAAATATCCCAGAAACATTAACTGTAAAGATTCGCCAGGGTCAAGATGAACATGGTTAAGTAGTGCTTGTCCATCCCTTAGACTCAACTCCAATTTAGTGTTGGCAGGTTTTACATCTAAAAGTTCAACGCCAGGTAAACCGCCAAAATCTTCAAGTTTGCCTCTAACATTCAAATTAAAGGCTATTGGCTGTTTACAAACATCTGTATCAATTGGCATACTACCCTCATTTTTGATAGTTAGGGATATCTTGTTACAAAAGTGGGCAATGTTAGAAATTGAAGAATATCTTGGAATTCTATCCTTCCAAGGGTATCTTTGTGCTTCTCCTTTTAAATTTAGTAGTTGGCTGCCATAAACTATTGTGGAAGCCAGGGTTTTCTTCTGCTTCTGAATTTTAAGGTTTCCCCTAACTGTAAGAATTATGAATGTTGCTATGCTAAAGACAAGCAGGCCAATTAGTATTGGTGTAATTGTTGGTTGGGCCCTTCCAGTTAATTGACTTATGACTATTGGAGAACTTCCAACGGTTTGGTTTATGCTCATCCTACTCATCTAGCAACATAGCTCTATGCTGTTTAAGAATTTTGGGTATTCATTTACCCCCAAAATTAGTATTCAATTCAATTATTTGTCTTGAGAAACAGTAGGTTTATTGCTGCATTCTTTTTGATGCGGATATGGGCCAAACCCTTATACTGGTAGCCAGTCTAAGGGGAATTGCATCCTCTGCAAGTGGAGAAATCTCCCTCAAAACTCTCTTTTTTCCTAATAAATCGGAAATCTCACACTGAACTAATGCTATCAGGTATTGAAAATTTACGTTGAGGTGCCCAATTTTTTGGGATTACACATTCTATTTAGTTGGTTGATTTTTGCTAAGCAAATATTTGTGAATAGCCTGTGCAGATTTTTTTCCTGACCCCATCGCATTGATAACAGTGGCTTCCCCTGTCATTATATCTCCTCCAGTGAAAACGCCTTGTAGCTTGGTTTCTCCAGTTTCGGGGTCAGCGACAATAGTGCCATGTTCCGTTGTTTGGAGACCTTTAGTTACAGTTTGAATTACTGGATTGGGAGTCCGCCCAATAGCTACAATGACGGTGTCAACTTTCATGATTGCTTCTGAACCCTTGATGGGAACAGGTCTTCGCCTACCCGAAGCGTCTGGTTCATCAAGTTTCATTGTAACAAGTTCAATAGCATTTACTCTGCCTTGCTCATCGCCTAAGAATCGGGTTGGAGAAGCAAGAAACCTGAAGTTAATGCCTTCTTCTTCAGCGTTGATTAACTCTTCCCGTCTAGCAGGTAACTCTTCGTTCGACCTTCGATAGACTATGGTTACTTCCTCTGCACCACATCTGATAGCGCAACGGGCTGCGTCCATAGCCACATTTCCTCCACCTATTACAGCTACTTTTTTTCCTACTTTTATGGGTGTATCAAAAAGTGGAAACTGGTATGACTTCATGAGGTTAACTCTTATTAAAAACTCGTTAGCTGAGTAGATGCCTGCCAAGTTTTCGCCAGGAATATGCAGGAATAGCGGTAAACCTGCACCGGAGCCGATGAAGACTGCATCATAACCCCTTTTGAATAACTCTTCAATCGTAAATGTTCTTCCAACCAGAATGTCCGTCTGCACTTCTACACCTAACTTTTTGACATAATCAACTTCCGCCTGCACAATTTTTTTAGGAAGTCTAAATTCTGGTATGCCGTATATGAGAACACCGCCTGTATCATGCAGCGCCTCGAAAACTGTCACTTTATGTCCCAGTTTTGCTATTTCAGCTGCCACTGTCAATCCTGCCGGTCCTGAGCCAATTACAGCAACTTTTCCGCCTGATGGTTTTGGTAATGCAGGAACGTTAACACCCCTTTCCAACTCAAAGTCAGCAATGAATCTTTCGAGCCTACCAATTTCGACTGATTGCCCTTTTTTCCCCAGCACACAGAATTTTTGACATTGCTCTTCTTGTGGGCAGACCCTGCCGCATATGGCTGGAAGACTGTTTTTCTCTTTGATTTTTTGGCTTGCTTCGTTAAACTTTTTCTCTTTAACGAGTTTGATGAACTCGGGAATATTTAGTCCTACTGGACAGCCTTTAATACACTGAGGGTTTGGACAGCTAAGACATCTATTTGCTTCCTGCAGAGCTTCTGCCTCTGAATAGCCTATTGCTACTTCTTCGAAGCTCTGTGTTCGGGTTTTGGGTGATTGTTTTCGCATGGGAATAGCATTTTTGTTAGTTTGAGTATCAACTTCTTTTTTCAATGTTGGCTGCATGGGCAAGTAGCTCCTTCGCCTTTTTCGCGAAAGGCTAACGCTGATTTCTCCTCCGAGGGATATTCTTTTAATCGACTCATTAGTTCTTTAAAGTCCGTTTTATGGGCATCAAATTCCGGTCCGTCGATGCAGGCAAACTTGGTTGCGCCGCCGACGGTTACTCTGCAAGAACCGCACATGCCCATGCCATCTACCATTATAGGGTTTAAGCTAACTATTGTCTTAATGCCGTAAGATCGTGTAACCTCTGCAGTTGCTTTCATCATGGGCACTGGGCCTATTGCGTAAACGATGCTAAATTGGTATTTTTTCTCAATAAGCGATTTCAGAACGTCGCTAACGAATCCTTTCTGTCCTTCTGAGCCGTCGTCGGTTGAGATATAGAATTCATCAGAAACAGCTTTCATTTCATCTTCCAGAATTAAAAGCTCCTTATTTCTTGCTCCGAGGATGGATACAACTTTGTTTCCTGCAGCTTTAAGAGCCTTTGCAATAGGGTATGCTGCTGCAGTGCCTACTCCTCCGCAAACAATCGCAGCAACACCATAATTCTGTATGCAGCTAGGATTCCCTAGTGGACCAACTACATTTAGGATTTTGTCTCCAACGTTTAGAGCAGCGAGCTTTTTTGTTGATACTCCAAGGTGTTGGAAAATCAATGTAATCGTTCCTTTGATACCTTCTGCACTTGTCCAATCGAAGAGTGTAAGAGGGATTCTTTCGCCTTCTTCATCTATTCTTAGTATTACAAACTGACCTGCTTGGGCTTTCTCAGCTATTTCTTGCGCAACGAACGTAATTTTCGTCACTTGGGAATTAAGAGATTTTTTGCTTATTATTACATGACTGTTCCTTCCGAAATCAACTGGATTCTTTGATTCAATATTTTGCGTTTTTAACCCATCTCCTTTTTGATTCGAATCGCCAAGCGGCAATTAGCAGGTCCTAAAAACTCTTTAAGGCTTCTTGTCCTATTTTTTTCATCAAGCAAAATGAAATCTGGTGTCTTATCTCCAACTTTAATTTGATTAATCAAGAAGCATCGCTATTATCTAGAAAAAGACTGCGCTAATATAAATGAATAATGATTATTTGAAAGTAAAGCAGTTTGAATAAGTTTGAAATGAATTTTTGTTATGGTTTTCTTTTATGTCAGACTTGACTTCATTTGTGCATTGAATTATTAGTTGGTCAACCTACTTGACGTAACGCCTCATTCATTTAAAAGCCAAATTACGTTAAGCTTATGAAGTGGATGGCGTCAATATATTATTGATCACTTTATGAAAGTATACATGATTTTGTCTTGTACGACTCTGTCTTGTAAAGTGGGCGCAAAAACTAAAGTTTTGGATGAGTTGATTAAAATGGGTCTTTCCAAGAAAGGCATATACATGCTTTTAGGCCCTGTTGGAGTTCTCATCCAATTACGCGAAATGCAAAACATTGACGAATTTATCAATAAATGGTTTGATCCAATTAGAAAATTAACTCCTCAAGAAGCAATAATCGATAAAACAGAAACTCTCATTGTTATCAAAGAAGGCAAATCATTCGTCGAGGAACCGTATGCTTTCTTATTCATAAATACCCAACCAAGAAATCTTGAACTAGTTCAAGAAAAACTTCAACGTATTCCCAAGGTTTTGTCAGCTGATACAGTCTTTGGGCCCTACGATGTAATATGCGCGGTAAAAGCAAATGACAATAACGATCTACAAGAGCTGATTTCTCAAATACAAGGTGAGGTTCCAGAAATTCAAGGAACGTTAGCTGCAATCGTAGCTTCGCTCTATTAACGAATAAACCCTTTCTTTACTTGTTTCTTTTTTAACACTTTACTCTGTCAATTGAGTGCTAAGAAGGTTCGAGTTTGTGTTAAGTTAATTTAGTAACAGTCTGGAGAATCAAAGCTTAAATCAAGCTGTTTTTGGCAAAACAATGGAGCTGGGGATGGGAATTGAACCCATATATAACAGCTCTGCAGGCTGTCGCCTGAACCATTCGGCCACCCCAGCATTGTGACACTAGGGAAAAGACCAACATAAAAATATTGTTGGCTCGATTATTCTTCTCCATCATTTGCCAACTCGCTTGATAAAAAGATTGGGATAAGTTATTTTTTGAAGGCTAAGCCTGAAAAGAAAGCGACAGTTTTGTCCTGATTCTTTACCGTTACCTGATACAAGCCCATTGTTTTTCCATCAGAAATCCTCACTGCCTCAGCTGTCAAGTTATCCCCTTCAACCGAAGGTTTGAGAAAGTTTATGTTTACCTGAACTGCCACTGCAACATTGTCTCCAAAATTGCATGCTTGCGCAAAAGCGTAATCAGCTATTGAAAAGATTGTGCCGCCATGGGTGAAGCCTAAAGCGTTAGTGTGTTTCTTCTCAACCTTCATAGACACTTTTGCGTACCCATCTTTTATTTCCAGGACTTTGATGCCTAATTCCTCAGCAAAATGATCAGTTCCTTTCACGGTTTTTTAGCTCCTTTAGGTTTATCTTCAGTTATCAAGTAATCATAGAATTTGCGGAATAGTGGTGTTAAGCCTTTTGGAGAGAAAATTACTATAACTAACAGGATTACTCCTATGATTAAATAACTTAAAGGTGGTCCAACGTTGCTTATTCCTGGGAAATAAGCGCCAAGAGAAGAGCGTAGGTAATCAACTACGCTTGGGAGCGCCATAATTTGCTGAACTGATATGAGGAAGACGGAACCGATGATGGGGCCAGCAACTGTTCCCAATCCTCCGATAACGGTCATTATAAGGGGCATGAACGAGTTGGCGGGATCGAAAACGGAATTTTGCACGAATCTTAAGAAGTACACGTACAGTCCGCCTGAGATGCCAGCGAAAAACGTGCTAATGACAAACGCTATCAGTTTATACTTTGCAGTGTTTATCCCAATCATTTTTGCTTCTGCTTCATTTCCATGAATAGCTCGGAAAGCAAGTCCCATTCGTGACTTCATGATTAGGTACATGGTTGCAATGGTTATCACAGCAAAGATGACTACTAGGATGTAGAATGGGAATCCAGTGGGCACAAATGTGACTGGAGCAAACCCGTTTATACCATTGGTGAATGAGTCAAATTGGCTCGAGAGAGTGTTCGCAATAACTGAAAAACCAAACGTAACCATAGCCAAATACCAAGCCTTCAACCTAACACAAGCCAACCCAATCAACAAGCCGATTCCAGCTGAAACTAAACCCCCGAAAAGAAGAACAAAAATCTGAACCAGCACAGACACTACACCAATCGGCATGCTAGTTACGCCCAGCCAACCAATTAGAGCTCTCGAAATATTCCCACCTAGAATTGCTGAAGAAAAACCTCCAATACCTAAGAAAGCCGCATGTCCAAGAGAACCTTGCCCCGAATTCGCAAGAAAATTCCAGCTTGCCGCGTAAATCGCAAAAACGAAAATCAGTGTCAAAATATAGAGCAAGAAGCTGTCGTTTATAAGGATTGGCAGAACCGCCAAGATTGCAAATGTTACTATTATAAGCTGAAACCCTTTGGATTTCAAGAATTCGGTGAGGGGTTGTTTTATTTGCATTTTATTCTCCTTTTTCACCGAATATTCCGTTAGGTCTGATTATTAGGACAACAATAAGCATGGCAAAAGCGACTGCACTTCCCCAAATTCCTCCCAAAAACAGAGTTGCTAATTGTTCAGCGACACCATACAATAAACCACCGATTATAGCGCCTTTGATGCTTCCTAAACCACCAAGTATTATGATTGCGAACGCTATGATTGTAGGCATCGCTCCAACCTGATAGTCAAATGAGAAAATTACGCCGTAGAGCCCTCCAGCGACAGCCGCTAAAGCTGCCCCCAAGGCGAAAGTGAACATGTAAATTCTTTCAACGTTTATGCCCATAAGCATCGCTGTACTATTTCTTTGACTTGTTGCTCGCATAGCTAAACCAATCTTTGTCTTATTCATAAGCAAACCAAAAGCGATCAATGCGACAACCACTACGAACACAGCGACTATTCGATCATAGGTTATCGAGATGCTCGGCAGACTCAAACTCAAACCATAAAACGGACTTACAATCTGCTTCGAACCGGTTCCCCAAAGAAGCATCGCCGCGTTTTCGAAAATGTAAATCAACCCAAGACTCACGAAAATCTCATTCAATTTATCTGTACCTAAGACTCGACGAAAAGTAAGCCGTTCAACAGCAACCCCCAATCCAGCGACTACCATCATGGAAATAAAGATTGCAACGTAAGCGTTAACGCCAACTGAAACCGAGATTGTCCAGGTTAAGAAAGCGCCTATCATAAGTAATTGTCCATGCGCAAAATTCACAAGTTTCATGACACCGAAGATTATGTTTAACCCCGTTGCCAAAAGAATATAGATGCATCCAATGGCGACACCCCAAACTAAAGTCAAGATGATTGTAGGTGCCGTGATGTCCATTGTGAACATTTCCTCTTTTGAGTTAAGCGGTTGACATAACTTCTCATGTTAACTATTTAAAACATACGAGAAATAAAAGAAAAGGGAGAGGATTGATTATTTTTGCTTATTTTCCAGCTTGATAGCCTGTTGGAAGTGTAAAAGTTGCTTGCTTGAGGCTGCTGCTACCTGGCGGTGCCCAAACTATTTGTGACGTTAGATGGCTGTTTTCTGTATTCCATTTGAGTTGCTCGATGAAGGTTACAGGATCGATTTCATGATAGTTAATGCCTTTGCTGAACTGTATCTTCCCTGTTTGTGTCTGGATAAGCATTTGGTTAAGGTTGGTGTTCTCGATTGCTGTACGGACGGCTGCTTTGTCGACTGTTCCTGCTCTTTGGATTGCATCTTTAGCGATGTAGAAAGCGTCGTATGTGTCAGCACCCATCATTCCTGGCATCACATGTGGATAGGCTTTAGCGAAATTCGCAACGTAGTTACCTACTATTGTTGAATATGATGGCGTCATGAATGGGTCGAGTTTTGACTCAAGTAATTGCCCGTCACCAGTGCTTCCTAAGATGTTGTAGAATGTTGGGTCTTGGTTGTTTTCTACGGCAATGTACACAGTCTTTAAGCCAACGTCGTTCCAGCCTTGCTTGATGATGTTGGGGGTTTTATCAGGGTTGTCAACGACAAAAACTGCATCCGGGTTTGCTGCTTTAACGACGGTCAGGTCAGTCTGGTAGTTGGTAGTGGCAGGGTCATAATTTCTATCGGCTACAATGTTAATTGGTAAGCTTTCGTTCTGTATCCAGTATTTTGTAGCTTGTTCAACTCCTAGTCCAAAAGCGTCATTGCGGTAGAGTATAGCCAGACTGAAGTTACGGTCAGCTGCAACCAAGGGCTTCATCTCTGTTGCGAAGAAATCAACGACTGTTTTACTGTAGTGGTATGTTGTGGTGCAATAATGGAACATATAGCTCATTCCATCACTATCACTGATGCTATTTTGTCCATTTGGGCCGAAGCCGCCGTAGTTACCTTGAGGTCCTCTTCTGGTGACAAGTTGATTTGAGGCACCTGTGATTATAAACGGAACCTTGTCCGTAATGGCTACTACTTGGTCGGCTAATGTGCCTGCGCTTCCATATCCACCGATGAGCATGTCAACTTTGTCTGTTTCCACGGCTCTAGTCACTGGTGTTACTGCGTTGGGACCTGGAGCGTCGTTCACTGTGTCAGCTACTATTAAGGTAATGTTAACTTTAGTGTTCCAACCGGATACGTAAATACCGCCTGCATCATTGATTTCTTTCACAGCCATATTGGCTGCATTTGACATGTCTTGCCCGATCGAAGTACTCATTGGTGCTACTAAGCCAATTTTGATGTTTCGAGCATCAGGCGAAGGCGCTGGTTTTGTAAAAAATTCTAAAGCTGCAACGGTTGAAATGATTATCACTATAATTACTGCCAAAGCTATTATTTTTTTATTCAAGTATACATCCCTTCGGTTTTTTCTATCTATATCAAACGATTTTGCTAATAAAATTAACTGAATAACACGCTTTCTCTACCCAGCTGAAAGGCCTTCAGATTCAAATTAATATATTTCTCTTTGAGCCTACCCGCTATTGCTTGCTGAAAAGATTCTTCTTTAATTGGAATCTCTGGCAAAGCAGACAAAGCTCCTAAAAGAATAGTATTTACAACTAACAAGTTGCCCAATTTTTCAGCTATTCCTACCCCATTTACTTCATGAACCTTAGCTCTCAACTTCAGAATACGCATCAAGTCTTCAGTATTTTTTGTTTTAGTCCTAGAAATACTATAATTTGGCGGAATATACTTCATATTAACAATTACATTGCCCTCTTTCTTGAGCATCGAAAGCGCCCTCGCAGTTTCAAGAATTTCAAAACCCACCAACACATCTGCTCTTCCAGTTTCAATCAAAGGAGATTCAACCTTGTCGCCAATTCTTGCATAAGCAACAATCGACCCGCCCCGCTGAGCCATACCATGAATCTCCGCCTTTGCTACATCAAAGCCATCCAACATTGCAGCTTCACAATAAATATCACTTAAAACGACGACCCCCTGACCCCCGACACCACTAAAAACTATATCAAGTTTCATTTTTCTTTTCTCCCAATAGCATCAAATGGACAAACAGCTTCGCACACGCCACATCCATAGCATAGAGTCTCATCTATCTCGACTCGTTCGCCGGAAAAGGAGATTGCGGGGCAACCGAAAGCTTTTACACAAACTCCGCAAGCGTTACATTTTTCTAAAACTTCTCTCGGTTTACCTCTCTCAACTAAAAGTGGACATGCTTTCTGAGAAATTATCACTGATGGCCCAATATATTCAAGAGCTCGCCTTATTGCCTCAGTTGTAGCCTTAAGATCATATGGATCTACAAGGTCGATTTTTTCTATTCCAAGACCCTTAGCGACATCTTGAATTCTAATTATCTTAGCATCAGCGCCCATAGCGGTTTTCCCTGAACTCGGAGTTGGCTGATGCCCAGTCATTGCAACAGTACTATTATCCATTATAATTACACATACGTTAGCCTTATTGTAAGCAATATTTAGAAGCCCAGGCATTCCAGCATGGAAAAATGTGGAGTCACCGATCACAGCAAACACCTTCTGCCTCACTCCAGCATGAAACATGCCAGCAGCTTGAGAAATTCCAGCACCCATGCACAGACATGTTTGAACTGATGTTACAGGAGGTAAAACACCCAAAGTGTAACAGCCAATATCGCCAGTAACAATTTTGTCATCTGATTTTCCGGTCAGATTCAAAGCATTCTCAGGACAAAGTGGAATACACTTGGGATTGCCATTGCACAAATCGCAAATGATGGCTTTTCGTGTATTTGGATGCAACGTTATCGCGCCGTATGGGCATGCTTCAATGCACCATCCACAAGCGTTACATTTTTGCTCATCAACTAGAATTGAGCCAGATTCAATTTGAGTAATAGCCTTTTCTTCGCAAGCAACAACGCAGGGCGCTTCTTTACATGATTTGCAAGTGATGGCAGTATTGAAAGTCTGATTAATCCTCACCGAACGAATTCTTGACTTAAGTGGATTGAACACTTTTTCTTTTTCAAAAGAGCATGCGTACTCACATATGTCACAGCCAACACATTTTTCATTGTCACAATCAACATGTTGGTTAACCATATTTAATGCGTAATAAAACGCTCTGTGAGGGCATCCCGGACATAAAGCAGGTGGTCTAGGCGGCAAATCCAATAATTCTGGTGGCTGTGCCTCATCAGCTAATCCCAAAGTGGCAAACGCTCGGCGCACATTATCTGGAGTAAATTCGCCAATCTCCTCTAAGCCCAACTGGCTCTTACCAATAACTTGAAGATTTAACCGCTGAATATTTTCCTCAATATATGGCCTTAACTCTTCAATCACAATAAGCTTCTTGACTTTAGAAGCAAAATCTCTGACTGCACCTTCAGGAAAAGGGTAAACAAAACCAAGTTTTAACCAAGAAAACTTTTTTGTATCCAAAATTGAACGCGCATAATAATAACCAACGCCGCTCCCAACAATTCCTATGTCACAGCCATTGTCCTCAATCACATTAAACCTTGAATTATCAGCAAGTTTCCTTGCTTCCAACAACCTCCCCTCCAAAACTCTATGTTGCCGGATGGCGTTAGAAGGAACCATAACCCATTTTGACCCTTTTTTATCAAACTCAACTTTCCGCTTAATTCTCTGCAGCTCCCCAAGTTTGACTTTTGCCTTGCCATGCGCAACCCTAGTTGTAAGACGCAAGATGACTGGTAAATGCAACTTTTCGCTTAACTCAAAACCTTCTCTAGCCATATCCAAGGCTTCCTGTGGACTACCGGCATCAAGCAACGGCAACTTCGAGTGAACCGCAAAAAACCTTGTATCTTGCTCGTTTTGGCTACTGTGCAGTGCTGGATCATCACACACCGCAAATAACAAACCACCTTCAACCCCGGTATACGCCAAGGTCATGGCAGCATCAGAGGCAACGTTTAAACCCACATGTTTCATAGAAACAATAGCTCTAACACCTGTCATCGAAGCTCCAGCAGCAACTTCGGCCGCCACAATCTCGTTTGTGCTCCATTCCGCGTAAACTCCAAAATCCTTTGCAACTTCAGCAATGGTTTCTAAAATTTCAGTAGCTGGGGTACCGGGATATGATGTTGCAACCTTAATCGTGGCTTCCAATGCACCTCTTGCCACAGCCTCATCGCCGTTAAGCAAGGCAAAATTGCCCGGCTTACTTAATGCAATCTTGGAAGTCATATGTTGAGTCCTTACATCTTGCCTTTTCGCAAATCCAAAACTCTTTTTGCTTTTCCCTCTGTTCTCGGAAGTTCACCCGGCTTAACGATTTCAACGTCAGCGGACAATCCTGTCACGATATGTATTTGCTGCTGAATACTATTTTTTAATGCACTCTTATCAAGCGGCAGATTTTTAGCAGCCTGCTCTGAAAGTTCAACTTTAACAACAAACGTATCTAGAGCTCCTGGCCTATCAAGAACTATCAGATACTGAGTAGCTAGTTCGGAGAAGCACATTACTGCGTACTCAATTTGAGAGGGGAAAATATTTACTCCACGTACAATGAGCATGTCGTCTGATCTTCCATGAACGCGCATCATTCTGGCATGTGTACGTCCACACTTGCATCTTTCCGTTTGTATCTTGGAAATATCTCTAGTCCTGTACCTAAGCATTGGTAACCCTGTTTTGGTAAGCGTCGTGAAAACTAGTTCGCCTTCTTCTCCAGCAGGCAAAGTTTCTCCCGTGTCAGGGTCAATTGTCTCCACAAGAAAGTGGTCTTCAGTAATATGCAGACCTCTATGCTGGTTGCATTCGATAGAAACACCTGGACCACAAAGTTCGGTTAACCCATAAACATCAAAAGCTTCAATTCCCAACTCTTTCTCAATTCTTTCCCTAATCTTGTCGGACCATGGTTCTGCCCCAAACATCCCACTTCTTAGTTTGAGCTCTTTTCTTGCATCAATACCTTCTTGAACCATTGTTTCAGCAAGATAAACTGCGAAACTGGGAGTGCACGCCAAAATGGTAGCACCCAAATCTTTCATAAGTTTAATTTGTCGTTGAGTCATTCCGCCGCTTGCAGGAATAATTTTGGCACCAACCTTTTGAGCGCCGTAATGAAAACCTAAGCCGCCTGTAAACAATCCATAGCCGTAAGCAATGTGAATAACATCTTGTTGCCTTCCGCCTGTAGTGTAAATGGATCTTGCCATTAATTCCTGCCAAATATCCATGTCACCTCTTGTATATGCGCCGATTATTGGGTTTCCAGTTGTTCCGCTTGAAGCATGAATCTCGCATATTTCATCAGATTCAACTGCAACCATGCCAAACGGGTAATTATCTCTCAAGTCATTTTTTACTGTGAAAGGAATTTTATGAAGATCATCAAGTGACTTTATGTCTTCAGGTTTTAACCCAACGCTGTCAAATTTCTTTCTATAAAAACCGCTATTTTCGTAGCAGTGATTAACCTGTACCTTAAGTTTCTTCAGTTGGTGATTTTTTATTTCTTCAGTAGGCATGGTTTCGATTTTTTCGTTCCAGTATTTGCCGTTCACTGCTTTTTCCCTCTCTTTTCTAAAGACCTAGATACACTTCTTTTATGTGACTATTAGATAAAAGTTCCCTACTTTTTCCTTCTAAAACGATTTTTCCCTCTTCCAAAACATAGCCTCTACTAGCTACGTTTAATGAGTCATTAATGTTCTGTTCCACAAGTACAACCGTTACACCCTCATCATTTATCGTGCGTATAGTATCCAACACTTTTTCCACTAGGATTGGAGCCAATCCCAATGAAGGCTCATCGAGAATCAGCAATTGGGGATTAGACATCAAACTTCGACAAATCACAAGCATCTGCTGCTCGCCACCACTAAGCGTTTGAGCCAACGCTTTTTCCTTCTTTTTAAGTATTGGAAAAATCTGGTAAACATTTTCCTTAATCTGCTTAATCTTAGCTTTATCTTTTATCGAATAGGCGCCAAGCAAAAGATTTTCCTCAATAGTCATTCGGGGAAAAATTTCTCTGCCTTCTGGAATCATCGTCATTCCCTTCTTAACTATCTCATAAGTTGGCAATTTCTCAATATTTTCACCTTTAAACTTGATGGTTCCGCTTTTCGGATGAAGAATACCCATGATAGTCTTTACAAGAGTTGTTTTTCCCGCACCATTAGGCCCAATAATGCTGAGGATTTCCTTTTCTTCAACTTTAAAATTTACATCTCGGAGTATTTGCACCATGCCATACCCTGCAGATAGATTTTCAACTTCTAGCATTTTTACTCCTCATCAAAAGTGAATTTCTTGCCCAAATACACCTTAACAACGTTTTCATCATTACACACTTGTTTGGGCGTGCCATCGCATATTTTTTCGCCATGGTGCAAGACAATTACTCGGTCGCATAAACCCATAATTACCCTCATGACATGCTCCACTATTAGAACCGTAACTCCTTGTTTGCGGATTAATTTGATAAGTTCAATTGCCTCATCACATTCTACAGGAGTTAAACCTGTGAGTAATTCATCCAAAAGCAACAGTTTAGGACTAGTTGCCAAAGCTTTCGCAAGTTGGATACGCCGTAACTCAACAACATTTAGGTTTTTTGCTTTAAAATCAAATTTTTCTTTACTCAAGTCAACAAAACCAAGGAGTTCCTGAGCTTTAGCCAACGCATCGATTTTGCCCTTAGATTTTTTCTCATTAAAGAGCACACCAGTCATCACATTTTCAACTGATGTCATTTCTGGAAAAGACTGGACAGTTTGCGATGTCTTTGAGATGCCTTTACTGCAAATCTTGTATGATGGAAATTTAGTGATATCTTCGTCTAAAAAAACAATTTCCCCAGAATCAGGATTATAAACTCCGCTGAAAAGATTCAACAACGTAGATTTGCCTGAACCGTTAGGTCCCACAAGTCCAACTATCTCATTGCTATTTACTGTTAAATCAACTTTTTTTAAAGCTTGAAGTCCTCCAAACTGTTTTGAGACTCCAGTGCACTTTAACAAATCATAATTCTCCGATCAGCAAGAAATATTCAAAGTTCAAATATAAAGTTTGGTAAAAATAGTGTTTTGGTTCATATAGTTTTAAAAAGAAGAATTCAAAGCAAACTCGGAAGCTCAGCAGGCAACTCCAAACTGGTAGGAGAAGAAACTGAAAAATGTGCACTTCTTATTCTTTCAGAGAAGAACAACAACTGGCTCTACAGGCAGGTGCCGTTGTTCTTCTTTGAATAATCCAAATCTTATCAGTTTTTGCTGAATAGCTTCAAAAAAATAGGAAAGGAATTCAAAAAATTAAAGATGTTTTAACGAGGCTATTATTCGCCCCAATCTTCGCCTTCAATAGATAATTCTTGAAGATCTACGCAGCCACCTCCATTAGCTATTTTTTTCACTTCGAGTTCAAGTCCACAACAGGGACAGCTTAGAACTTCCCCTTTTTCGATATCGTGGGGAACACTTAGTTCTGCTTCGCAGTCAGGACATTTAGCTTTGCGAGCAATATTTTGTAAATTTGAATTTACCGGGCTAATCATTATTTTCACACTTTTTGGAGATAGCTTATCAAGATGTAAAATGCTATTAAGTATTGCGACATTTATGTAACAAATTGTGTTATGTGTGTTCTATTTGGGACAATTTAGTTGATCAAAACTTAGTTGAGGAAAATCAAAAACAATTTAGAAAAACCCAAGTTATCTTATTTCAAGTATGGGCACCAGAAACATATAGGACAATTTAGAGTTATAGTAATTGAAACCAAATGTCTCTCGAAGCTAAAGGTCCTGAATTAATTCAGGCAATAATTGATCCATGGTACAAATCTCTAGAAAATCCACAGAAAGCCCAAGAAAAAATACTGAAAGAACTGATGACAATATTCTCGAAAACGGAATATGGAAAAAGCCATAACACGCCTAAAATAAATCAGATAAATGAGTTCCGAAATAACTTTCCTATATTAACTTACCATGATCTTTTGCCGTATTTGGCTCAAGTTAAAGAAGGCAAATATCAGGCATTTCTTTCAGAACCTCCAGAATGCTGGGTTATGACACGTGGTTCAACGGGAAAATCCAAAGTGATACCTGCTACACAAACTCATTTAAAACAAATTTTTTCAATCGGCGCAAGAGCACTTGTACATTTTGCCGTTAGAAAAGAAAATTTCGATATCTTTTCAGGGGACATTCTAAACCTTAACTTTCCTTCAAGCGTTCACATTCTGACAACTGATGGAAAAGAAGAAACTTACGGGTACAGCTCTGGAACCTATGCTAGGGTCAATCCAATGTTTGACCAAGTTAGCCTTTTGCCCCGCCAAGAAGAAATAGATGCACTTGGATCTGGAATCTCAAAGGTCGACTGGGAAAGAAGGTTCGAATTAGCCTACCAAAAATCGCTTAACCGGAACATAACTGCAACCATGGGAGTAACTCCAGTAATAGTGGCTTACGCAAATTATGTGAAACGAAAACACGGAAAAAAGCCCTTGGAACTCTGGAAATTTCAAGCACTGTTTTGCACAAGCGTTCCAAAAATTCAACAAAGATATGGCCCTATTCTAAGAAAATGCTTTGGATCAATACCGATAGTAGAAATGTATACTGCAACTGAAGGCGTGTTTGCTCAACAATATGATGACCTCCCATACATATCACCAAATTACGATGCTTACTTGTTTGAGGTTTATACTGGCAAAAGCATAAAAATGCTTCATGAACTCAAAAGAGGAGAATGGGGGCGTCTAATAATTTCCTCATGTATGCTCCCACGTTACGATATGGGCGATATGATAGAATGCTCTGGAAAGAACTACTTTAGAGTGTTTGGTCGAAATAAAGCGTCAACACTATTTGAACATAGACTTTTCAGACTTTTTTTGGGCTGGCTTCTTTAGGTCGTAGGTGGAAAATGCCGCCTAGCTCTTGTTGCAAAATAGACGCCGGCTGCAATGATGATTAGGCCGATAACAACGAACCATAACGCTCCTGCTTCTGGTCCGTTTGGAACCCAATTATAGAGTAGGTTTGTGTAAGCTACTAAACCTAGCAACAATATGATCAAACCCGCAATCATCCAACCAGCAAAACCATGTTGACCTTTCTCTTGTTTCTCGCCTTTTTCTTGCTTTTCCTGCTTCTCTTGCTTCTCATGCCTGTGTCTGTAATAATGCGCATACGAATCCGGGCCTGGCGCAGATTGATAAGTTGCCGTTTTCAATGAAGTGCCGCAGTTTGGACAAAAAGTCATCGTTTCGTCCACTTTTTTTCCGCATTTTGGACAATACGACATTAATTTTCTCCTGCCTTATGATCTTCTATAAAAGATTTAGTATATAAAATATTCATTCGATTCATAACCAAAAAAGAAAAGTTATATGCATAATCGATAGAATACACAAAGAGGGAAACAAGTTGGAAGAAAAATCTTCTAAAAGTAGACCTGAACATTGGCTCGCGGAAGGACTCATAAGTGCATTGTCAGTCGGAGCAGTTTTGGTTCTAGTAGGTTTAGTTTTCGTTAACAACCCAAACCTCTGGAAAGATATTGTAAACTTTTCCAATAGTCTTGAAACAATCAGAGTAGCTGGAACATCAGTATTTTTGCCAGCACCAATAGTACCCTCAGCCCAAACAGGAGTATACACTGCACTAGTACAATTCGATTTGGGACTTGGCATTCTGCAAGTTATGATTCTTGCTGCTAGGCTCTTAGCTAGATCTCGCACTCGGAGAATCGCTGAAACCGTAGGAAGCGTCGTATTCTGGTTTGGAGCAAGCTACTTGACTCAAACTTACCTAAACTCTACTACAACTCAGAATACATGGTTCGAATACTGGGCTGCGATTCTTATGCTATTTGGCGTCTCGCTAATAGTCAGAGGAATAACCATACTTATCGCAAGAAAAGCTACCAGCTAAAAACACGTTAGAAAATACTACCACGTTCTTCTTCAAATCATGCACAAGATTGTTGGGTTAAAGTTAAATATAGCAGATCTATTGCACCGCGATTAACTATATTATACTCTATTTACGCCATATGCGATGAATTTTCTGCTGTTTTTCGGGATTTGGATAAATATGTTTATCCTCATTCTGCCAGTTAGATAAGCAACCCACACTGATTTGCCGAAACATCACTCACTTTATTCAAGTTACCATTTGTCTGGATGTTGATATTTGAATAGGGAAGTGTTCTCGCTTGCGTTTTCGACTTTCTTTTTCTTTTTACCATTTCACAAAAAAGTTAATTATGCTTAATACGCAATAGTTTAAACCACCCGAGTTTTTATGAGGTATAGTTAAATATTATTTGAATCCATTGACTATTGGTGTTCGTTTGCCCATAACTCAAGTGAGCGTCTTTCTTGATAATCATCCCGGTTCCCTTTTTGATGTTATGTCAAAACTTGACATCCACAAACTGAAAGTCTTTGCACTATCAATTGCAGATGCAGGCGAATTTGGCTTAGTCAGATTAATAACTGAAGAACCTGAAAAAGCCACAAAGTTTCTGGAAGATGCCGACTTCAACCTTGCCAAATCCAAGAAAAACACCGAAGTAACAGCGACCTTCATATCCCCTCAAAATACATTATCAAAAATTACAAAAATCTTGGGCGACGGAGGCATTAACATTGAATATGCTTATTCATCAGCAGTACATGTGGACGGCAAAGTCGCACTAATACTTCGCCCAAGCAATGTTGAAAAGGCGGAACAAATGCTAAAAGCCAACGGCGTGGCAGTTCTTTCACTAAACGAAATTAAAGAATATTTCCAGTAAACAACTTCAACCGCAATTCCAAAAACAAGGAAATAGAACTGCGGCTAGTTTTTTTATGATGTTCAAGTTCATAAAGTAATTAAATGCAACAATAAGCTTAATTTATCCCGTTAAGTAGGACGCATACTCAGAAGGTTAACAGTAATGGGAACTTTAAATCTCGATAAGATTTTCAACCCCCAAAATGTAGCTATCGTCGGCGCAAGCGATGCTGAAGGCTCAGTCGGCTACGCTATTGTTAAGAACTTTACTAAAATGGGCTTCGCTGGCAAAGTTTACTTTGTAAACATCCGAAAGCCAGAAATTTTGGGCATTAAAACTTACAAATCAGTTGACGAGATTCCAGAACCTATCGATCTAGCTATGATTGCCACACCTGCCAAAACTGTTCCAGATGTAATGGAGGAATGCGGAAAGGCAAACGTGAAAGGTGTAATCATTGTTTCTGCTGGTTTTAAAGAAACTGGTCCTGCTGGAAAAGCGCTAGAAAAAAAGATCTTTGAAATCGCTAAGAAATATGGAATCCGTGTTATAGGTCCAAACTGTATCGGAATGATCCGACCTCGAGCAAATCTCAATGCAACTTTTTTGGATAAAATGCCTAAACCAGGCAATATTGCATTTCTTTCTCAAAGCGGAGCTTTAGGCTCAGCAATATTAGATTGGGCAATCCATGAAAACATAGGTTTCAGCAACTTCGTTTCAGTCGGTTCCATGATCGATGTGGATTTCGGCGATCTTATCGATTATTTTGGTTCCGATCCAAAAACTAAAAGCATATTGATGTACGTTGAAGGCATAACAGAAGCTCGCAAATTCATGAGTGCAGCAAGGCACTTTGCGAGAACCAAACCCATTATCGTTGTAAAATCAGGCAAATTTGCAGAAAGTGCAAAAGCAGCAGCTTCTCACACGGGTTCGCTTTCAGGAGAAGATGATATTTATGATGCAGCTTTCAAACGTGCGGGAATAGTGAGAGTCGACGAGATCGCGGATTTGTTTAATTCTGCTGAAGTTTTGGGAACTCAACCGTTGCCAAAAGGGCCTAAACTTGCCATAATTACTAATGCTGGCGGACCTGGTGTAATGGCTACTGACGCTTTGATAGGCCAAGGAGGAAAATTGGCCAAGCTGAGCCAGAAATCTCTAGATTTTCTCGATGGTGTGTTGCCACCTTTTTGGAGTCACGGTAACCCAGTCGATGTCTTAGGTGACGCCAAGGCGGATCGTTATAGGGCTGCATTTGAAGCGTGTCTTAACGACGAAAATATTGATGGGATTCTAATTATTTTCACTCAACAAGCAGTCTCGGAATCAGTGGAAATCGCAAAAAGCATAGTTGAACTTGTACGCAACAAATCTTATCAAAACAAAACAATCTTAACTTCGTTTATGGGTTTTGGCGTGGTCCAAGAAGCAAACAGCATCCTAAACGCAAACAACATTCCCACATATTCAACTCCAGAACAAGCAATCAAAACATACATGTACATGTACAATTACCAACGAAACATTAACCTTCTATATGAAACTCCTGAAGAGTTGCCAGTTGACGCCTCACCGCCTAAACGTCCAATCATGGTCATATTAAGAAATGCAGCTTTCGAAGGACGAGACGTCCTAACAGAGGATGAAGCTAAAAAAATACTCAAATACTACAATTTTCCAGTCATAAGAACCGCAGCTGCAAACAACGTGGAAGAAGCCGTTGCATTCGCACAAGAAATGGGGTTCCCTGTCGTACTAAAGATCCTCTCACCACAAATCGTCCACAAAACCGATGCAGGTGGTGTAATCCTGAACATTAACTCACCAAAAGAAGTACGCGAAGCCTTCGAATTACTTATACAGAGAGCAACAGCCTACAATCCAAGTGCGCAAATAATCGGTGTCACAGTTCAACCTATGGTTGAGAAGAAAGGTCAGGAAATCATAATAGGCGGAAAAACCGATCCCGTCTTCGGACCAGTAATATTATTTGGTATGGGCGGCGTCGGCGTAGAGCTCTTCAAAGATTACGCAATTGGTCTTCCACCACTAAACACAACCCTTATTCGACGGATGATGGAAGAAACAAAGGTTTACAAATTGCTAAAAGGATACCGAGGTTCAACTCCAGTCGACTTCAAAAAACTCGATGAAACTCTGCTTTTATTCTCCCAGCTACTCGTAGACTTTCCACAAATAAAAGAAATAGACATAAACCCACTCTTGGTAAATGAGAAAGATGCATCAATACTTGATGCTCGAATAGTTATTGATAAAGATGCGGTTTGCAAGAAATTTGAACCGCACGAACACATGGTAATTAGCCCGTATCCGAAAAAATACGAGATTATATGGCAACTCAAAAACGGCCAAGAAGTATTGCTGCGTCCCATAAAACCTGAAGATGAACCCATGTGGCTAGAAATGTTCCAAAGCTTCTCTGAAGAATCTATACGCTACAGATTCTTCCAAATGCTCAAAGACACACCACACGAAGTCCGGGTTCGCTACTGCAACATTGACTATGACAGAGAAGTTGCAATTGTGGCCGAAATGGTTGAAAATGGAAAAAGAAAAATCCTTGGCGTAACCCGTGTGAGCCTTGAATCAGACGAAAGAAGCAGCGAAATGGCTTTCATAGTAAGCGACTATTGGCAAGGTTTAGGCTTAGGAACAAAAATGGTTGACTACACACTTGACATAGCAAAAGAAAAAGGAATCGAAAGAGTCTACGCGATTATGCTGCAAGACAATTACCGAGCTTTAAGCTTAACAAAGAAAATGGGCTTCAAAATCGAATACCTCAAGGACGGCACAGTTAAAGCATCTCTTAATCTAAAAGACGAAGACATTGACTCTCGATGCACGTTAGAACTGCCTGAACCTACAAAAGAACAGCCAATACAAGAATCAGCACTTCCTGAAGAAAAGAAAGTTGTGCAAAAACCTCCAGAAGCAACATCCACCTAATATTTTCCAATCCTTTTTGCACTTTTCTAGACATTTCATCTCTTGACTGATTTTTCCGATAATTTGCGATAAATCACAATAAATCTATCCTCAACCGACAACCAAAATAAACCCTAATTTTCCAAGCTTTTCTTTGAGAATTTGGTTTAAAATTGGGATTCAGTAAAAGAACGAAAAAGAAAAAACATCAGGTAAACCAACAAACCAGCAACAACTGCAACACGGGTTCACATCTAAACGTATTACTTTACAAATCATGCTGATTAAACAAGAAACAATTTCAGGTTTTCATATGTTTTGAAAGTGTTGCAAGAACACAATGACTTTAAATTTTCATCGATTTTAAGGTGGTAGGGATATGGTTATACTGACCACGTATGTTTGGAGTCCGCGAGGGATTTGTCCGTAGCTGGCTTGAACCATGGCAATTACGTAGTAGTCAGCGGAAGGTTGAATCAATGCGTATCCTCGGGTGAAGGCCATACTGGGGTCTGAAAGTGCATCATAGTTACGGTTCCAAAGCACATTGCCTGCAGAATCCGTGACGAGAAGAAACGCTCGGTCTCCAGTCATCGCGTATCCTCCACGGGCAGTCTGAATTATGCAGTAAGCTCCTAAACCAGCATATGTTTGGCTCCATTGCAAAACACCTGCCGAATCAGTTTTCAGCAACCAAGTTGAATTATTGCCTGCTTGATCAATAACCCAACCCGCAATTGCGTATCCGCCATCACTTGTTTGTATTGTGGATTGCGCTCTTGCATTATAGCTTGACACAGGGTATGTTTGGCTCCATTGAATCTGACCCTCTGAATCAATTTTAATAATTCCATAGGCATTAGGTTGATCCACGGATATGACATATCCACCGTCATTTGTTTTAGAAATGGAGGTTGCGCCTTTTCCGCCACAAACAGTATTCCACTGTAGGTTGCCGGAAACATCAACTTTTACTATCCAAGTGCTTTGGCTGTCCAGGTTTGAGTTAGAGTAGCCTGCTAAAACGTAGCCTCCGTCGTTGGCTTGAACTAAACTGTTTGCCCCATCATCCTGAGAGCCACCATAAGTCATGTTCCATTGGGGGTTGCCATTTGCATCTGTTTTAAGAAGAAACATATCTGAACCTCCTGCACCTAAGGATTTGGTGTAGCCTGCAAGCAAGTATCCGCCGTCACTACTGAGGACCAAGCTTTTTGCACCATCGTCTTGTATACCGCCATATGTTTTCGCCCAAATTACTGCATTCATTGTTGGATTGTTAGGCAATCCATTCATGACTCTTGGCTCGGTTTTTACGAGGAACATGTCAGATCCACCTGATCCATATGACTTAGTGTAACCAGCCAAAGCATTACTCCCATCGCTTGATTGTACAACAGAATAGACTTCTTCATCATTTGATCCTTGGGAGAGAGTTGTTGTTCCTGTAGACTGCGGGGTATTTGTCGTTTTAGGTGTTGGTTTCGGCGTGGTTGTGGGTATTGTTGTCGGTGCAGTTGAAGCAGTCTGGTTAGTCTGAATATTTGTTGAAGGGTAAGGTTCAGAGGTGGTTTGAGGTAAAGATTGCTGAACTGCAAGTTGTGTAGTTACAAAATTTCCAAAGGCAAAAAATGATGCAACAAAAATTGACAAAATAACAATAGTGATTGTAAATATGGCGATTATGGGTTTAGAATATTGCTGTATAAGTCGAAAGTTATGCGCTGGAGCTACACATTTCTTGCCCATTTCTGGCAACGTTATTTCACTAACTAGGCATATGTATAAAGTAATATTTTAGTCTCCCCATGGAACAAAGTGTTCTTCCTAAGGAACAGTGAAGTAAGTGAACTAAAATTTGTTTCAAATTGAAATTGTTGCTACGTCACTAATTCCAGCTAAGGTTTCTTAACTAACTCCTCTTACCATAATATAGACGTATGATGGTCATAATTATCTTGTAGATTTCAACGATAATTCTTAATTATCTTAGTGGGAGCAAATTGCTCTTGCAGTTGACATCGCCATGACTTTGTTGGTTCGAATCACACCCTTGGTTTAAACCAAAAACAAAACAACAAAGCTAAAACCAAAAAGAAATAACCAATGGTACGTCAAGAAATCCCTTAAGCATTGCTGAACCTTTATCTATTTGACTTTGGAATTGAGAATAAACAAGCACCCATGGTGCAATAACCTGTCAAAGTGAATTCATGTGACTGAGACAGTCCAAACAGCCCCATCCGGAAAAGAACCGATAAAAGCTTCCGAACTTGATCCCAAATTTAAGTATCAACTACTTAAAATGCATGGAAGCGAAAAAATTCTGAAATGTTTCCAGTGTGGAACATGCACCTCAGACTGTCCAGTCGCAAGATACAGCGACAGTTACCGTCCAAGAACACTAATTCATATGGCACAACTTGGCTTAAAAGAACGCGTGCTAAAAAGCGACACACTGTGGTTGTGCGCAGCATGCTTCACCTGCACAGACCGCTGCCCACAAGATGTCGAGGTCGCAAGCGTAATTCGCGTCTTTCGCAACCTAGCAGCAGAAAACGGCTGCGTACCCCAAGTTTTCAAAGACCAAGCAGCAAGCCTACTTGAATCAGGCTACGCCTATAAAATCCCCGAACTAAGAATAAAGAAACGTGAATCCCAGTGTCTACCTCCGCTTCCAAAAGGCAATCCTGAAAAAGTAAAAAAAGTGCTAAAAGGCGTCAAATTCTTCGAGAATGCGCAAAAACCAGCAGGAGGACAACCTGCTGGGCAATAAGTTTCTCATTTTCCTCGGATGTGCCATACCCTATCGAGTTTCAGCATACGAAATTTCTGCACGCAAAGTTTTAACTAAACTTGGTATTGAACTGGTTGAAATGCCAGAGTTCAACTGTTGCGGTTTGCCGTTAGATCCGGTAAGTCATGAAACTATGCTAGTTTTAGCCGCAAAAAACCTGGCCTTGGCAGAACAAACAGGATTAAACATACTTACTCTTTGTCCAGGGTGCGCTGGAACACTGAAAAAAGTTAACAAGATTCTGAAAGAGGACAAAGCACTAAAAGAGCAAATTAATAGTCACCTAAAAGAAGTGGACTTGGAATTCAAAGGAACTATTGAAACAAAACATCTCCTGCAATTGCTTAAGGAAGATGTTGGTTTAGAAAAAATCAGAGCTTCCATCGTAAAACCTCTTACCATGCTAAAAGTCGCTGAACATAACGGATGCCATATTCTAAGACCTAAAGAATACATAGACTTTGACGATCCAGAAGATCCACAAACGCTCAAAATGCTTATCGAAGCCACAGGAGCCACCTGCCTAGACTACATCGACGAAACTGAATGCTGCGGTGCACCAAGCGTCGGAGTCAGTGACAAAGTTGCCTTGCAACTCGCTAAGGACAAACTAAGCCATATAAAAATGGTTGAAGCCCAAGCACTAATTACAATTTGTCCATTCTGCCACATAATGTACGATACAAACGAGTTGCGAATAGAAAAAATGTTTAATGAAACTTACGGAATCCCAATTCTCCATTACCCGCAACTACTCGGGTTAGCAATGGGTTTAAAACCAGAGGAACTAGCTTTCAATGAACTTAGAGTCAACGCTTCAAAAATACTACAACAAGTAGCTGAAGGAGAAAATAAACAATGAGCAAAAACAAATTGAAAATAGCATTTTACTGGGCCGCAAGCTGCGGTGGCTGCGAGATCGCCGTCTTAGACTTAAACGAGAAAATCCTTGACGTAGCACAATTGGCTGACATAGTTTTTTGGCCAGTAGCGATAGACGTCAAATACAAAGATGTTGAAGCAATGCCAGCAAAATCAATCGACATAACATTCTTCAATGGGTCAATACGCAACTCGGAACAAGAACACATGGCTAAAGTCTTGAGAGAAAAATCCAAAACGCTAGTCGCTTTTGGATCATGCGCCCACCAAGGAAGCGTACCAGGACTAGCAAACCTAAACGACAAAGAAGAGATTTTTGATCAAGTTTACATAAAAGACAAATCCAATATCAACCCACAAGCAGTGACTCCTCAGACGAAAACTGAAGTCAAGGAAGGCACTCTCAAAATCCCAGAATTCTACGACACAGTAAAAACTCTAGCACAAACAGTTGACGTAGACTATTACCTGCCCGGATGCCCACCACCAGTGAAACTAATCGCTGCCGCAGTAGATGCCATAGCAACCAACAAACTCCCACCAAAAGGCTCAGTTCTCGCTCCCCTTAAAGCAGTCTGCGACGAATGCCCCCGAAAACGTGATAACAAGAAAATAGGAAAAATATACCGAGTCTACGATAAAGCTCCCGAACCAGAAAAATGTCTTCTTGAGCAAGGCATCTTGTGCCTAGGTCTTGCAACTCGAAGTGGTTGCGGAGCTCAATGTCTAAACGTTGATATGCCATGCACAGGTTGCGGTGGACCAGCTCCAAACGTGCCGGAGCAAGGTGCAGCCATGATTACTGCTTTAGCTTCCATACTAGGATACGATGGTGAACCGGGCAAAACTAAATATACGGAAAAAGAGATTGAAGAATTACTTAGCCAAGTGAAAGATCCAGTTGGCACCTTCTACATGTATAGTTTGCCAGCATCAATTCTTAAAAGAAAGGTGATGAAGAAATGAAGGAAATTGTTATAGACCCAATTACTCGTCTTGAAGGACATGGCAACGTCTCCATATTCCTCGATGACAAAGGTGAAGTGGAAAACGCTTACCTTAAAATTCCAGAACTAAGAGGCTTTGAGAAATTCTGCATAGGCAGAAAAGCTGAACTTATGCCGCAACTTACAACCAGAATCTGTGGAGTCTGCCCTGTTGCCCATCACTTTGCAGCAACAAAAGCCTTAGATGCAGCTTTCAACGTTGAACCACCATCAGCAGCAAAGAAACTTCGAGAGTTAATGTACAGCGCCTACTTCATTTATGATCACACATTACACTTCTACTTTCTCGGTGGACCAGACTTCATAGTTGGACCTGATGCTCCCCCAGAAAAAAGAAACATACTGGGTGTTATTGAAAAAGCTGGAATGGATGTAGCAAAAGAAGTAATAAAACACAGGGCCTATGGACAAAAAATAACAGAAATAATCGGTGGAAAAGCAACACACCCAGTTTGCGGACTGCCCGGTGGAATCTCAAAATCCTTATCCGAAGTTAATAGACAAGAAATCGAGACAATGGTCAACTCATGCGTAGACTTCGCCCAATTTACGCTCAAACTTTTCCACGAAATAGTTCTAGGCAACACGCAATACGTTGACCTAATCAAAAGTCAAGCTTACACAATGCCAACCTACTACATGGGCACCGTTGACCAAAATAACAAAGTCAACTTCTATGACGGTAAAATCCGTGTAGTCAACCCATCTGGAGAAGAATTCCTCAAATTCGAAGCAAAAGATTACCTAAAACACATCGGCGAACATGTCGAAGAATGGACATACAGCAAATTCCCATACCTAAAAGCAGTCGGCTGGAAAGGTCAAATTGCAGGTGCAGACAGCGGTGTTTACAGGGTAGGACCATTAGGCCGATTAAATGCATCAGACGGAATGACAACACCACTTGCGCAAGCAGAATACGAAGTCATGTACAAGACATTAGGCGGCAAACCAATCCACAGCACACTAGCCTTCCACTGGGCACGACTAATCGAACTGTTATACGCTACAGAAAGAGCAAAAGAACTTGTTAAAGACTCCGAAATCACCAGCACAAACATCCGCAAAAAACCAGGAGAACCAACCGAAGGCGTCGGCGTCACCGAAGCAGCACGCGGTACTCTAATACACCACTACACATTAGACAAAGACGCATTAGTCAAAGACGTTAACCTAATTGTTGCAACAACTAACAATTACCCAGCAATCTGCATGAGCATACGCGACGCAGCCAAAGGCCTAATCCATGGCGGCAAAGTCGACCAAGGCATTCTAAACAAGGTAGAAATGGCATTTCGAGCTTACGACCCATGTTTTGGATGCGCAACACACTTTGCAATCGGACAAATGCCGCTAACACTTGAAGTCATAAACTCTAAAAAACAATTAATCGGCAAACTACAACGTTAAATTTCCCTGCTTTTCCTAAGTAGTTCCTTCTTAATTCTCGAAATGGCAATTCTTTTGAAAAACCCTAATGTTTTAGGGCAAAGCCTTATGTGAATTTGCGAAATTGATATCTACAAGCTGATTGATTTGCAACCTCAACCACCAAACCCAGAACATAAGCGAATGAAACGCGAGAAGAAAACAATAGCTCACATGGTTCAAGTTTACTGCAAAGGACACCACAGAACTCATGGCGAGATATGCCCAGAATGCACGCAATTTAAAGAATATGCATTCATGCGCCTCGACAAATGCCCGTTTCAAGAAAAAAAGAGCACATGCGGCAAATGTCTCATCCAGTGTTATCGCCCTGATATGAAAGAAAAAGTAAGGAAAGTCATGCGCTATTCAGGTCCGAGATTACTCATATACAAGCCAACTTTAGCATTACACCACGCTTGGGATGGACGGCGAAATCCACCAAAACTCGATAAGAAACCAAACTAACTCTGTGGAGCGGCAAACTTTTTCTAACATAACACTATTTTCTGTCTATTGATGCTTCAATGGTAGACGAGATCGATAAAGAGCTTAAAAAGTGGTTTCAAGGCGCAAAGAAGGTTGTTATAGCTGGGATTGGTAATCCAATTCGCACGGATGATTATGTCGGACTGAAAATCGTTGAACAGCTAAAAGGCAAGCTTCCAAAAACTGTTTGCTTAATAGAAGCCGAGACCGTCCCAGAAAGTTACCTGTTAGACATAGAACAATTTAAACCGACTCATGTTCTTCTGATTGACGCTGCCTTTTTGCGTTTGAGACCCGGGAAAGCCAGCTTAATCGACGCTGAAAAAGTTGAAAACTACTCTGCAATAACAACTCATTTGTTACCTTTGCACATTTTCTCTGATTACATCAAGCAGGCAACTGGTGCAAAAATTGCTTTGCTATTAGTTGAACCACAAAGTATTGAGTTTGGTGAAGGCCTAACTGGTGAAATCCACAAAACAGCCAAATCTCTAACAACAATTTTGCTCCAACTGCTAAGCTAAATTGATCTTCATTTTCTTATAATAAAAGATAAAGGAGCAAATGCTACAATAAACTCTGATTATATTAATTAGCTAGTTTTAATTTAGAATTATCGGTGAAGACGACATGCCTGGAAAAGTAGTTATAGTGATGGGCTCAGAACGGGATTTGGACTTTTCCCGAGAAATTGCAAAGTATCTAAAGCTTTTAGGAGTGGACTACACATTTCGAGTCTCATCTGCGCATAAAACTCCCGAAAAAGTTCTTGAAATAATAAAAGAGTTCGAGGGGGAAAAAATAATTTACATAACAGTCGCGGGTCGCTCAAATGCACTCAGCGCTTTCGTTGACGCAAACTCTTCCAAACCCGTAATTGCATGTCCACCATATTCGGACGCATATAATGGAGCTGACATCTTCTCTTCGCTTAGGGTGCCCAGCGGTGTCGGGTCAGTTGTAACTATCGCTCCTGAAGGAGCAGCAATTGCTGCGGCAAAAGTTTTTGCTCTGGAAGATATTTCATTGGTAGAAAAAATCAAGAATTATCAGATTTCAAAAAAGAAAGATCTTGAAAAAGCCAACGAATCAATAATGAAATTAAAGTAAATTCAGTATATTTATCTAGAAAATTGAACAATGAAGGTTGCTAAATCTGTTAATTCTTTCATGATAGCGCAAAAACATAAAAGAATTTTAGATAAAGCGATATAAAGCTAAAACAGAATATTCTGCTACAACTAAAGATACCCAGGGATACCGGTATGGGAAGCGTAAAAGACCTCCAAATTATTAAAAAACCAACCAATGATTTGATGGGAATTGGTATGTTTGATTTTTCAGATCGGTATAGCGTTTTTGATTGGGGAGAGATGCCCGATCTAATAGAAGGTAAAGGTGCAGCTCTCTGTCTTATGGGCGCTCACTGTTTTGAACAGCTAGAGAAGAAAGGAATTAAAACTCATTACAGAGGTTTGATTGATCCTAATGGCAAAGTCGTAAAAACTAGCGACTTAAAGCAGCCTTCAAACATCATGGAAGTCAGTTTAGTCAAAGTCCATAAACCAAAAACAAGCATAAAAAATAGCAAAATTGTACATGACTACAGCGTTTACACTCCAGAACTGAAGAATTGTTTAATTCCACTAGAAATAATATATAGAAATGGCTTGCCTGAAGGCTCCTCCGTTTTCAAACGACTCGAACAAAGAAAAATCACTTTAAAAGATTTGGATTTAGATCACATCCCAAAACCTGGGGAACAACTTGCTAAACCAATTTTTGACGTTAGCACAAAACTTGAAGAAACCGACCGATACATAACATGGCAAGAAGCCCAACAAATTGCTTGCCTAACTGAACAAGAACTAGAAGAAATTAAGACTGTTCTGTTTAAGGTGGATGAGACAATTACGGAGGTTGCTTTAAAAGCTGGTTTGAAGAATGAAGACGGAAAAATCGAGTTAGCCTTCGACGAAAAAAGAAAATTAATGATAGTTGATGTCGTCGGCACTTTAGACGAGTGTAGATTCACTTACGACAGCGTTCATGTTAGCAAAGAAATCGCAAGACAATTTTATAAGAAAACTGATTGGTACAAAGATTTGGAACAAGCCAAAAAAGAAGCTGAAAGTGAAGGCGTGCAGGACTGGAAAACCCTGTGCAAATCGTGCCCACCGAAACTTAACCCACAACTTAAGGAAATAATCAGCGAAATGTACATGGCTGCGGCCAACGAAATGGCAAACATTCACCTGTTTGAAGTGCCAAAACTCAAAGAAATAATTGCAAAATACAAGGAATACATAAAGGAATAAACATGTTGAACAATAAAATTAAGCAAGTAATAAAAAAATACAACTCAAAGGAAATTCGCATCGGGGTCTTGGGATCTCATTCAGCCCTTGAAATAGCATCAGGCGCAAAACAGGAAGGCTTAGAAACCGTTGTCGTCTGCCAAAAAGGCAGAGACAAAACCTACACTAAATACTACAAGAACATTTTTGACCATTTTCTAATACTTGAAAAATTCTCGGATATAACAAACGAGTCAAATGTGAAAAAACTAACTGATTTAAATACGGTTTTCGTTCCAAATCGCTCGTTTTCAGTATATGCTGGATATGATGCAATAGAAAACAAGTTTGAAGTACCTTTAATTGGAAACCGCTCAATGCTAAGAACAGAAGAGCGCAACACACCACGAAACCAGCTATACCTGCTTCAAAAAGCTGGAATAGCAACACCAAAAACGTTCAAATCCCCAAATGAAATTGACCGCTTAGCAATAGTGAAAGTTCCAGAAAAAGAACGTGCAATCGAAAGAGCATTTTTCTACGCTTCATCACTTGATGAGTACGAGAAAACTGCTCAAAAACGGATAAAACAAGGTATTATAACCGCAGAAGCTCTGAAAAACTCAGTAATAGAGGAATATGTAGTTGGCGCCAAATTTAACGCTAATTTGTTTTGGTCTCCATTAACTAACGAAATTGATCTCTTAGGCTTTGATAGACGCATCCAGACAGATCTTGACGGCATTCTAGACTTACCTGCGCAAGAACAAATAGAGCTCAATATTCCTACTCAAAACATTGAGATTGGCCACATGGGTGCAACTATGCGTGAGAGCCAAATCGAAAAAATCTTTGAAGCTGCAGAAAAATTCGTCAACACATGCAAAAAAGAGTACCCGCCAGGAATGATTGGTTTATTTGCTTTGCAAGGTGCTATAACAAAAGACTTAGAATTTTACGTATTTGATGTAAGTCCACGGGTCCCAGGCTGTCCCTGCGTTGAGCCTACTTCTCCTTACATGAAATATAAGTATGGTATGGAAGTCGGACCAGGAAGAAGAGTTGCAGTGGAAGTTAAACGTGCGATTAAAGAAGATAGACTTTCGGAAGTGCTAACTTGATAACTAACAGCGAAATCACGAAGATCACCGAAAAATATGACCAACAAAATATAGCTATTGGTACTTTGGGCTCACATAGCTCTTTAAACATTTTCAAAGGAGCAAAAGAAGAAGGCTTCCGAACTGTATGCATCTGCAAAGAAAAAGACTCCATAATGTATCAGAAATACCCGCTTGTCGATGAGCTAATCATAGTTAAAGAATTTACAGAACTCCTAAATGAGAAATTACAGGAAAGGCTACGCAAATTAAATGTAGTTTTGATTCCACACGGCTCATTTACTGCGTATTTAAGTACTGAAGAACTAACTGATAGCCTCCTGGTGCCAATGTTTGGCAACCGACAACTTCTCCATTGGGAAGCAAACCGCAAGTCCCAGGAAGAATGGTTAAGACAAGCAGGGCTACGTTTGCCAGCAACCTTCAAAACCCCTGAAGACATCGACCGCCTTGTTATTGTCAAGCTGCCCGGAGCAAAAGGCGGCAGAGGTTACTTCTTAGCCAATTCACCAAAATCTTTCCATAAGAAATTTGATGAATTAGTAAAACGTCGTTTGCTTAAAAAAGACGATTTGAATCAGATTCATTTGCAGGAATACGCTTTAGGCGTGAATGTTTATCCAAGCTACTTCAGCTCAATCATTAACGCCGATGTAGAATTGCTGGCAATGGATAGGCGGTATGAATCAGCTGTAGACTCAATCGGTAAAATTCCTGCAGCCGAGCAGCTAGAGATAGACGTTAATCCTACATATACTGTAGTGGGCAACTTCCCCATAGTGCTCAGAGAATCATTGCTTCCTGAAATTATGCGCATGGGCGATAGCGTACACAAGAAAGCCAAAGAGCTTGCGCCTCCAGGAATAATTGGGCCATTCTGTTTAGAGACCGTAATAACTGATGACTTGAAAATCTTTACGTTCGAGATTTCAGCACGCATCGTTGCAGGAACAAACGTTGGGATAGGCACTTCACCTTATGCATATCTAAAATACGGTGAGAATATTTACATGGGCAGACGCATAGCGATGGAAATAAAGCAAGCAAGAGAACAGAAAAGACTCAATGACATTTTAGCTTAAACCCTTTTAGAAATACAAAACTCGAGTAAACGCTCAAAGTTTTCTCTAGTTTTATTTTTCTTGTAGACTTTCAACACGTTTATTAAATCTAGTCTATTTCTTTCCCCAAAAATCTCGGTTAAAAACTTTGCAGCTGTGCTGTTGCCTGCAAAAAGATACTGGCAAATCGCCGTGACATTTGCAACTCTCCGATCCACGCTTGCAGTTTCAAAATCTACAATAAAGACCTTATCTGTCTTGTCCACGAGCAAGTGTTTAGGTGCCTTGCTGAGTTCACCATGATCTAAACTGACTTGATCTAGTCTGAAGCATTGTTCCAATACTTCCCTCAAAACTTGCTTTACTCTTGTTGAGTCTCTGTTTGTCTCCAGCCAATTTGGTAACAGCTCTCCGTCAATAAGTTGCATAAGAAGAAAGTTTTTGCTTGAAGCTATCAGTTTTGGAGCAACATTTACTGAATTCGCTTTTGATAACATATGAGCTTCATGAAGCAAATCAGCTCGGTCTGCATCTGCCCGACGGATTTTGACAGCTACTTTTTGACCGTTCATGTAAGCTATTACTACCACGCCCACAAAGCCTTTACCTAGGACTGGAACCTGAACCCCAAAGAGGCTAGCTGTACCTGAAAACTCAAGAGCTGTAATGCCGTGAATTCGCATTTCTTGGAGACGGTTTTGCAGTTCAATATCACTGGGATTTGGAAAGCAAAGAACCGAAGCGTAAGGTTCTTGAATTAACTGATCAACTGGGATGACTAGAAGATCTTTCACCTTTCGGTTCCTTCTAAATTGATGATAACAGCATAAGCGGGATTATAAATTTAATAGGAACCTTAGTTGCAAATTAAACCTATCTCAAGGGCTAAGTGATGTCGAGGTTTAAACATTTCAGCCAAATCCAGCAGCTTATGAGCAAAAAGGAACTAATCCGTAACATAGGAATAATCGCTCATATTGACCATGGCAAAACCACACTTGCTGACTCTTTACTAGCTGGTGCTGGTTTGCTGTCTCCAATAATGGCTGGTTCAGCCCGAGTGCTTGATTATCTTGAAGAAGAACAGAAACGAAAAATCACCATAAAAACAGCCAATATCACCTTGCTTTACAAAACCCCCGATAACTCCTATATTATTAATCTTATAGATACGCCGGGGCATGTTGATTTCACAGGCAAAGTTACCAGAGCTTTGCGCATTATTGATGGTGCTATTGTGGTTGTGGATGCCTTGGAGGAGATAATGGCTCAAACCGAAATTGTCACTCGACAAGCACTTGAAGAACGAGTGCAACCAGTGCTGTTAATTAACAAAGTTGATCGATTAATCACTGAATTGCATTTGAACGAGGAGCAAATCCAAAAGAAACTTGATCACATAATCAACAGTTTCAACGATCTTATTGAACTCTATTGCGAGGAACCATTTAAGAAACAATGGAAAATTGATCCTTCACTAGGAAATGTGGCGTTTGGGGCTGCGCTACATGGTTGGGGATTTACGTTAGGCATTGCAAGAAAGAACGACGTAAAATTTTCAGACATAATCGAAGCCTATGAGAAAAGTGAAGAAGTGAAACTTAAAAAAACGTTGCCTATTTATGAAGCAGTTTTTGAAATGGCAATCAGAAACCTTCCAAACCCAAGAGAAGCTCAAGGGTATAGAATAAAGAGGATTTGGGATGGGCACATCAACTCACCGATCGGTAAGGCATTAGTTGAATGTAGTGATGACGGACCTACAGTTTTTTACGTAACAAATATTCATGTTAACTCAAATAGGAACACTATAGCTACTGGACGATTGTTTTCAGGCAAGGTTCAGAAAGGTGATCGGCTACATCTTGTGGATGCTTTAACTGAAACGTTGGTTACAAATGTTGCAATAAATATGGGCTCGCTTCAAGAAGAAGTCGCCCTTGTTACAGCAGGTAATTTGGCAGCTCTATTTCTAGATAGAGAGGTTAAGACTAATGAAACACTGATTGATGTGGAACATAAAGCTGATATGGTTCCTTTCGAAGGAATATGCTATGTATCAGAACCCGTCGTTACCTTAGCGGTTGAACCAAAAAATCCTCAAGATATTCCAGTTTTACTTGAGGCTTTGGAGAAGCTATCAGTAGAAGATCCCAACCTTAAGGTTGCAGTAGATAGAGAGACAGGTGAGTTCCTGCTAAGTGGGATGGGTGAGTTGCATTTAGAAGTAGCTCTAATCCAGCTAAAAACTTTGTGCGGTTTAGATGTAGGAGTTTCCTCTCCAAGAGTTGTTTATATGGAAAGCGTCGAGCAAAAAGGAATTTCTGCATTAGCAAAAAGTCCAAATAAACAAAATAGTTTTTGGATTCAAATTTCGCCTGATGGAAAGGATATAGAAGATTCAGCTAGCATTCTTTCAGTTGAAGAACATAGAAACATTCTTTTAGATTGCAGTGGCAAAACAGAGCCGGTTTCGGAAGAAGTTTTAGAGGCTATTATTGGAGGGTTCGAATTCGCTTGTAAAGCTGGACCATTATGCGGTGAACCAGTACGTCATGTGAAGGTTGATTTAATTAACTTTCAACTAAATGGAGAATTTAGTTCCAAGGAAATTATGCGGGGAGTAGGAAAGGCAGTTTTCGGTTCTTTCTTAACGGCACAACCAATTTTGCTAGAACCCATATACAAGATAATAATCACAGTTGCCTCTGAATTGACAGGCGACCCCCAAAGAATACTAAGTCGCAGACGCGGTGAAGTCTCTACGTTTGAACAAAAAGGTCTTCTAACAGTCATCAGCGGCTTTATCCCTGTTTCTGAAACATTCGGCTTCTCTAAGGAACTGCGCTCAGCAACTTCTGGAAGAGCTTTTTGGCAATCGCTTTTTGACCATTGGGAAAAGATGCCTCAGAAACTAGCTTTGCAGGTAGTGGCAGAATTGAGAAAGCGTAAAGGTCTATCCTCAGAGGTGCCAAAGCCAGAAAAGTTTCTGGAGTAGTGGCGGCATTGCGGCTTGATGTTTCGTTTGATTTGGATTTTTCGCTTTGTTGCGGACAGGTTTTTAGGTGGAAAAAGATTGGCGATTGGTGGTATGGAATTGTTGGCCAAAACGTGTTTAAGATCCGCCAATTTGGTTCTGAGTTGGAATTTGAGGGTGTAAGCGACGCTTTTGTTAATCATTATTTTGGTTTGAATGACGATTTAGAACAAATTAGCCGCTGCGTCGCCAGAGACAATTATATTAAGAAAGCTTTGCACCGGTTTGAAGGATTGAGGATTGTTCGGCAGGAGCCTTGGGAATGCCTTATCAGCTTCATCTGCGCAACCTACAAAAGTATAGCAGCCATCGAACTGATGCTTCGCAAGCTTTCAGTGAAATTTGGTGAAAAGAGGATTTTTGGCGGTTTAGACTTTTACACGTTCCCAACAGCGGAAAAGCTAACCTTTCAAAGTGAAAAAGATTTGCAAGAGTGCGGTTTAGGTTATCGAGCTAAGTATGTGCAAGGAACGGCTAAAAAAATCTGCGAAGAAAAATTTGATCTTGAAACTTTGAAGAGTCTACCTTATCTAGAAGCAAGAAAAGCGCTTATTGAGTTTCCAGGAGTTGGCTTAAAAGTGGCTGACTGCGTAATGCTATTTTCACTTGAGAAGCTGGAGGCTTTTCCAGTAGACGTTTGGGTTAAACGTGTAATACTTAACCATTACGAGGACCAATTGCCTGAACCCCTTATAAAGAAACTATCAAGTCATGATTCCTTAACAAATGGCGAATACGAAAAGATACGGGCCTTCGCACAAAACTACTTTGGAAAATATGCTGGATATGCCCAAGAATACCTTTACCACTTCGAGAGGACACAACATTGACTCTCGAATGGTCAGCAAAAATGCGGAAAATGTTTAAATCTGGTATGAAATAGCAATACTAAGAGCAAACATTGTGGGCCCGTAGCTCAGTTAGGTAGAGCGCCAGACTCATAATCTGTTGGTCAGGTGTTCAAATCACCTCGGGCCCACATTAAAATTTAGAGAGCTATCGTGAATGGAGAAGGCATATCCGCGAGAAAATTACCTTAGCAATCAGGCTAAATTTGCCAATAATTATCAATTGAAGATCGGCTTGGCGTTGATTTTTTTCGGAATAGCTGATTTATGGTTTGTAATCCCGAATATGTACGCAGGATTGCAGGGAGATTGGCATATAGAATGGCGCTTTTTCTACTTTTATATGCCAGAATGGATTTTCACAATTCCTTTCTTCTTAATATTGAGTCTAATTGGCACATTAATGTTAAGCGCATACTGTCTAAGAAATATTCAGCCTGAGAGCTTTGATCATAAAAGAGAAGCAGCAATATTGGTAATAGCTCTAGGATTCACTTACCAAGTAATTGGAGCGTGGCCACTTTGGAATCAATATTATCCATGGCCTTGGCAGGCAGAAATCGCTAGATATGGAAACGTGCTAGTTTTTTCACTTTTTATTGGCAGTCTAGTAGCTCTACTGATGGGCGCTGCTTCCCTATATGTCCACAGCAAATTCCTTCGTGAAAATTAGAGTTAATGCTATCTGTAGAAGCATTAGTTTGGGGTTTATCTAACTCTACATTAGAAAGTACTGAGACGCAGGCTGTTCTCACTTTACTATTTCTGTGATTATTTCATTAACCATCATTATCTTGGCACCGTAAACATTTTCCAGGTATTTTAAACCTTGATCTTGATCTTCTTGAGTAAACGCTTCCACACCATCTTTGGCGATTACAATTTGATATCCTCGGAAGAACGCATCAGCTGCAGTATGACGTACACACATATGTGTGTGCAAACCTCCAAGTATCACCGTTTTTACTCCTTCACCATTGTAGAGGCTTCGAAGGAGCGGATCTAAACCTGTTTCGTAGAAGCCACTGTAAGTCCGTTTCTCCACAATGTAATCCTTTCCATCTTCGGGTTTAAGTTCAGGAATGACTTGCGCGCCAACTGTTCCTTTTATTGCATGATTGCCCCATTTCCGCGTGACCTCAACGTCTTGGGCGTAATGGGCATCATTGCTGTAAATTATTGGTACCTCGTTTTTGCGTGCTGCGACCACAAGTCTTTGCAGTGGGGGAATAATAGTTTTGCCTCGTTTTACTTTAAGCGCTCCTGTGACAAAGTCGTTTAACATATCAACAAGAATAATTGAAGGATTATCCAAGAATTTTCACTCTCACTATACAAAACGCCCGAACGTGCATTTTAGTCTTACCTTACTTAGTTGCTTCCAATGAGTAGGGTCCAATTGTGAGTTTTTCGGCACCGTCCTCAGTGACAAGTATGGTGTCTTCGATTCTGACTCCGCCATATCCAGGCAGATAAATCCCCGGCTCATTTGTAACAACGTTGCCAACAGCTAGTACTTCATCGCTGTTAGGGCTCAATATAGGCGCTTCATGAACTTCCAAGCCTACGCCATGGCCAAGGTTGTGAACGAAAAACTCGCCAAATCCGTCGGCTTGAATTACCCGCCTAGCTGCAGCATCAACGTCCTTTGCCAAATTTTTTGGTTTTATGGTTTGGAAAGCTTTTTGCTGTGCCAGTTTTACTGTTTCGTAGATTTTTCTCTGTTTTTCTGAAGCTTTGCCTGCGACAAAAGTTCGCGTCATGTCTGAACGATAAAACTTGTAAGTTGCCCCTAAATCAACTATCACCAAATCCCCGTTACCTATAACCCGATCTGAACATGATCCATGAGGAAAAGCTGAACTTGCTCCTGAAGCAATAATTGTATCAAAACCTGTACCGTCAGAACCATTCTTGCGCATAGCATACTCGATTTCTGCTGCCACATCTTTTTCTTTGATACCTGGACGAATATTTTTAGATGCGGTCTGCATGCCTATACTTGCTAAATTGCATGCCTCTCTGATAAGTTGAATTTCTTTGTGGTCTTTAACTTTTCTTAGTTCTCGAACAATGTTGGCAGCAGGTTCCAGTTTTTTTTCTCCATCCAGCACTTTAGAAAGAGAGAACCACATTTCAATGGGAACGGTGTCAAAAGCGAGTTTGGTTAGTTTCTCTGAGTTTGTGACTCTGCCTATTCTCTCAGATAGGTTTTCATCTCGTTTTAGAAGGTTTATTGTCAGGTTGCTGGTTTCTGATTTTGCCTGTTCATAATTGACTGATGAAACGTAAAGAATACTTTCGCCTTGTCTTGGAACTAATAGTGCTGTTGCTCCTGAAAATCCGGTAAAATAAGTTATGTTTGAGCTGTTAAGAATCAGGAAGAAATCGAATTTATCATTTTTAAACGCTGTTTTTCTTAAGGCGTTTATCTTTGTCATTGTTTTTCGCCTGTTGGAAAGAGAGAGGTTTATTTCCTTTAAGTTTTTGCTTCTTTTTTAGCGTTATGTAACTAAAAACATTACGGTTTAGGTTGTGAAATTTTAAATGAATCAGCCATTACCTTAATATACGTTTCAAATGAATTCCATAAACAAGAATATTGAGGGAAAAAGCATGTTCTCTTATGCTGGAAAAATTTTACATGTTAACCTCACCACTGGAGAAACAAAAACAGAGCCACTATCAGAAGGTTTGGCTAAGCAGTATATTGGCGGAATAGGGTTAGGCATACGTTTACTTTTTGACAATTCAAAACCAGGCACAGATGCATTTGACCCAGATAACCCACTCATTTACTGCACTGGTCCACTAAGTGGTACAATGGGTCCTACAGCTGGAAATGGTTATGCTGTTGTTTCTAAGTCACCCGCTACTGGCGGAGTAGGAGAAGCCAAAGCTCACGGTTTCTTTGGACCAGACCTTAAACGAGCCGGATATGACGCAGTAGTCATTACGGGCAAAGCACCCAAATTATCTTACCTTTGGATCGACGATGACAAAGTCGAAATCCGCGATGCTGAATATCTGAAAGGTGCAACAGTTAATGATACAGATAACAAAATCCGAGATGAACTTGGAGACTTTTACATTCGAGTTTCAGCTATAGGAGAAGCTGGCGAAAAACTCTGCAGATTTGCAGCAATCATAAATGACGAGTTCCGTGCCATCGGCAGAAGTGGAATGGGTGGAGTCATGGGCTCCAAAAATCTGAAAGCAGTAGCAGTTCGCGGAACACATGACGTGAATGTTGCCAATCTTGAGGGTTTCAAAGAATTCATCAAAATGATTCATGAACGCATGAAAGGACCATCCACCAAGAAATACAAAACCTTAGGAACACCAGAAAACGTTTTGGTCTTGAATTCACTAGCAGCTCTAGCTACAAGAAACTGGACTAACGCCACTTTCGAGGGAGCTGACAAGGTAAGCGGAGAATACCTAAACGAACATTATGTTAAAAAAATTGTTGGTTGTGCAACTTGCGGTATGCGCTGCGACCACATTGCTGTTGTTCCAGAAGGACCATATAAAGGGTCAACTTCAAGACTTGAGTTCGAATGTCTATGGAGCATGGGACCGTTATGCGGTGTCGACCGATTAGACGCGATAATCGAGGCTATGCGAATAGTTAACGAATACGGTATGGACGGTATATCTATCGGCGTCGTTATCGCATTTGCAATGGACCTTTATGAGCATGGCATAATCACAAAAGAACAAACTGACGGAATTGACCTACGTTTCGGAAACGCTGAAGCATTAATTGCTATGATACACAAAATCGGCAAACGTGAAGGCTGGCTTGGCAACATACTTGCTGAAGGAGTTGCGAAAGCAGCAGAATTAATCGGAGGAGACGCTTACAAATACGCTTGCCACATCAAAGGCTTAGAATTACCAGGGTACGACCTAAGAACCCTAAAGACTGCTGCCCTCGGATTCAGTGTTAGTTTTCGAGGCGCCTGCCATTTGAGAAACGGAGCTTACTCACCCGATGTGAAGGGCAAAGTAAACCGATTCAAAATCGAGAAAGGCAGAGGAAAAATGATTACAGATGAAAGCCTCATGTACAATATCATTGATTCGCTTATAGTCTGCAAATTCAGCAGAGGTACGTACTACGATGGTTGGAAAGACCTTGCAAACTACTACACATTGGCTACTGGCATCCCAATCACGGTTGAAGAAATGACAAAAGACGGTGACAGAATCGAAAACTTAGCAAGACTCTTCAACATAAGAGAAGGAAAAGGCACACGCAAATTCGACGATGTACCATACAAAATAAAGAATTTTCCAGTTCCAGATGAAGGACCAGCCAAAGGAGCCTGCGTAAACGATGAAGAAATGGCAATAGGCTTAGACGACTATTACGCTTCAAGAGGCTGGACAGCTGACGGAATTCCAACAGTTGAACGTCTGCAACAGGTCGGATTGGGCGACTTGGCATACATAGCTGAAAAAGCGATGAAATCTGTCCAAACAGCAAAAGCTCAGGGAGGAAACTAAAATGGTACGACCTCAAGACCGAAAGTTCGTTACAGCGGATCCTGACAAATGCATAGGCTGTTGTGTATGTGAATACGCTTGTTCAATGGTAAACGAAAAAACCTTTAATCCAACTAAATCACGCATACGGGCAATGCGTATAGGACCACTCGTAAACCTTGCAATTACATGCAGGCACTGCGAAGATCCCGCCTGTGTAGCAGCGTGCCCAAGAGACGCACTCACACAAGAAGAAAACTCTGGAATAATCCGTGTTGACGAGAATGCTTGCAATGGTTGCGGATGGTGCATTAGCGCATGTCAATTTGGTGCCATGAATATGCATCCGGACAAGAAAGTCGTGTTTACATGTAACAGCTGCACAGATAATGAAACGAAAGAACCACAATGCGTTAATTGGTGTCCAGAAGAAGCACTAACTTACGTTACTGCAGAAACACTGTCTCAAAAGTATAGGCAGAAAGCTGTCAAAAACCTTTTCCAAACAGCCGAAGACAACAAACCAAAATAGACATATTTTCTTTCTCGTTTTCATTCCAAAATTTGAAGAGACCTTACATTTTTTGGGGAATAAAAAGTGGATTGTTCAACCTTTTTCTGCCATTAATTAATTGACCTTATTAGAAAAGTTCGCACTTGGACACGCCATCGTGTTTGCAGTTTTGCATTGCCTTTCTGATCTTTTAATGACATATTTTGCTAAATTCATTAGTAACCGCAGTTTTTTTAATAAATTAAAGAGATCAAAAAAGAACTGTTGCAGATTCTTCATTTACAAGGCGTAAAATGAAATGTCTCTAAAAGACAAGCATAATTCATTTTCTAGATAGAAAAGAGAGTTTTGCATTGCTAAATTCTTATAAATAACCCTGTAAATGAAGTAAGGTAGAATCTAAAGGAGAAAAGAGAAAAATGCAAATTTTTAAAAATAAAACTGCAGCTATTACGATTGCTATATTCTTAATGTTTTCAATGGGAGCTTCAATGATTCTTATGCCAAATGCAAGTGCACATTCACCTGCATGGACTTTCGCTACTTACGCTTGGGCTTCTGCTACACCTAATCCTTGCGGTGTCGGCCAGCAAATGCTCATATTCGGCTGGCTTGATATTTCAATGCCCGGCTCGTATCTAACTAATAACTATAGATTCGCAAACTACGAATTCGTCATAACACAACCAGATGGGTCAAAAGTGACAAAGGATTTTCCGTACGTTAGCGATCCTACGTCGTCACAAGCTTTTACCTTTATCCCTGAACAAGTCGGAAACTACACAGTATTTTTTAGCTTTCCAGGACAAACTTACACTTTTGGCGGAACATATCAAAACGATACCTATCAAGCCAGCAGTGCAACTATAACATTCACAGTGCAGCAAGAAGCATTACCAACGCTTCCTGAAACTCCGCTTCCGTCTAATTACTGGGCTCGACCGATATTCGGACAAAACGTCTTGTGGGATTCTATTGCATCAAACTGGCTTGGAGGATCTGCCACATCTAATTATTGGCAACAAAATGGAATTGCACCCTCAAGTCCACACATAATGTGGACTAAACCTATCGAGTTCGGTGGCTTAACAGGTGGACTTACAACTCAAGCAGGTAATGACGCTCAATCAATTGATACAGCAGCTACGTACTACTCGGGATTTTCATACAATACAAGGTTCAATAATCCAATAATCCTAAGCGGTGTACTCTACTATCAAACGCCATTGGGCGAAGCTGGAAGTGGCGGAGGAGAATACGCAGTAGATTTGACTACGGGCCAAACACTATGGACAAGTAGCACACTGATACCAACCAAAGCTCAACTCTATGATTTACAATCAACCGATCAACACGGAGTCGTTGGAGGCATATTATGGGTTGTCTCTGGTACCACATGGATTGGTTACAACGCCTACAACGAACAATTCATATTTAACCTAACCAACGTCCCTTCAGGCACCGAAGTTTACCTCAACAACGGCGAGATAGACCGCTACATATTAAACTATAATACAACATCAAAAACCGGATGGCTCGCTTTATGGAATGAAACCGCTGTAATCCTAAATGCCCAACTACTATATAATGCACCTCAAGCATGGCCAACTGGGTCTAATCTTGTTATCCCTGCAAACGGAACCACTGCTTATTCGTACAACGTAACAATATCGGGAGACATAACCGGAAGTTCACCTCCAAGCATTGTTGGCATCATACCTGGCAACGTAATACTAGGCTCGAGCAGCAGCATTGGACTAGCCTCACAGCCTAACCCGAACCCAAATCCATGGACAATGTGGGCTATAAGCGACAAACCTAGCTCACAAGGCAACATATCTTGGGTTCAACATTACGCAGCACCGCCCGGCAACATCACCGAAATGTTGTGCACGCAGCCAATGGATCCAGTTACCAACGAGTGGACTATGCAAGCTTTAGAAACTGGTCAACGGTACGCTTACAGTCTTGACACCGGAAACCTCGTTTGGGGTCCAAGTGAACTACCACTAACAGGATTCCAATACTACAGCGATCGAGAAGGATTCCCCGCTTACGGAAATCTCTACGTATCAGGCTATGGCGGAATAGTCTATTGCTATTCAATGCTAAACGGAAACCTACAATGGACATATGGTAACGGCGGCGAAGGAAACAGCACAAGCACAGGAACCAATACACCTTGGGGTAAGTACCCAACACACGTTGCAGCTTTAGGTGGCGGAATAGTCTACACCATGGCCGGTGAACACTCTCCCAACACACCATTATACAAAGGATACGTAGCACGTGCTCTCAACGCTTCAACAGGACAAGAGCTTTGGACGTTACCCGATTGGTCAGCTTCAGGACTAGGAACCTCAATTGCGCCAGTCGCAATTGCAGATGGCAACTTGGTATTCGCTAACGCATACGACGGTCAAATATACTGCATTGGCCAAGGTCCAAGCGACACAACCGTATCCATCCAAAACAATGTGGTACCTCAAGGAAACACAGTGCTTATTCAAGGGACAGTAACTGATATTTCCGCTGGCACAACCCAAAAAGCTCAAGCAGCTGACTTTCCAAACGGTGTTCCAGTGGCATCTGACTCAAGCATGAGCGCTTGGATGAGCTACGTTTACCAACAGCAAGCAATGCCGACGAGCTTTACAGGTGTTCCAGTGTCGATTGATGTTTTAGACTCTAATGGCAACTACAGAAACATAGGCACTACAACAACTACTTCCAGCGGAACATATAGTCTTCCATGGACACCTGACATTCCAGGCAACTACCAAGTCATCGCAACCTTCCACGGCAACAAAGGCTACTACGGATCATACTCGCAAACCGCATTTTACGTAATGAATGCGCCAGCAGCCACAGAAGAGCCTACAGCCACCCCGACATCTGTCGCTGACATGTACTTTGTTCCCGCAATCGCAGGACTTTTCGTTCTAATCATAGTAGTCCTTGTCTTAGTAGCGCTGATGATGCTTAGAAAAAGACCATAAAACCAACTCAAACAGAAAAAAACAAATCTCCCTTTTCTTTTTATTTCATACTTAGACTTGAACGTTTAGTTTCCTTCATCTATTATTTTATTAATAAAAACTAAGACATACAACAGTATTTATTGTTACTTTTTTTAAGTTATAGAGACTTAAGATTATTTTCAAGTTGTTTTCTGAATTATTGTACCTTTAGTGTAGGGCACAAAGTCCCTGATTTGCTCAATCGATGTTTTCCCAGCCTTCTCCCGTTGCTCCTTGGTTAGCTTTAACATAAGTGATTTGAGAATTTGTTTCAAAAGCTCTTTACCTTGCATGTCGCCTGGCAATAGGATAATATATGCTTTGGTTTTAGCTTTCACTGCATTCACGGATCCGCCGACAAAACTTATTTCCTCGCTAACAAGTAACCCAATGGCCGTTTTCAGTGGTACGTTTCGCGTCCAATTACGTTTGCCAACAACTGCAAAAGCGCCATGGGGAACGGATTCGCCTGAAGGTCCACTCTTGCTTAACTGATCAACTTTGACCCAGTACACATCGACTGAACCCGCATTTTCTCGCCAAGCACGAGAAAATGAGGCTGCATACTCGCCAGCTTCATGAAGCGTTTGTTCACTTATAATTTTGCCTTCAGCTTTAACAACAACAAAAGGTGCGCCTGAGATTTCAGCGTGAAAAACTACATCTTCCTGAGAAGTATACTTTTTAATGAGCACTTCGTTGCTAACTGTGTCTTTACCGGCAACGACCAAGAACCCATCAGAAGAAATGAACCAGCGGAATTTTTCAAACCATTCTTTATTCTCCATTTCAACTTTGCGTTTAGAGAGCGCTTCTATAATTTCAGCTGGCTTAAGACTCTTCAACTCTTCTGCTGCATTTAGCTCTCTCTCAATTTTAGCCAGCTTTCTTTTCGAATCCTCAAGCGCCGTTAACGCACCAACAGATTTCTGCTTCGCCTTTTTTCCACGCTCATAATATTCATTAGCGTTTTCAAAAAGCGAATGTCGCAGGATAAAGCTAAACTGCAAATTATCAATACAAAGATTCAATGCGACGTTACGTCCATCAAACGATTCAATGAAGACCTCAGGAACACTGCCCGTTTTTTTAGCAGCTAATGCTTCATTTGCGACTACGTTCCAGTCTTTTCCTGACTGGTTTTCATTTAGAAGTCTGTTTTGGAATGACTGCAATTCGTTGTAGTGAGCGTAAATGGTGTCACCAATTAATTTATCGCGTTCCGCCTTGGCATCATCTTCATGTATCGATTTTTCTTGATCAGCAACTAAGCGCCTAAGGCGTTCTGCTTCCAACTTCAACTTGTCAACTTCAACATTAGCAAGAGCAGCTTCAGTCGCCGTCACTTGAAGATAGAATTCGTCTAGCGCTTGATTAAAAGTGCTATATAATTGAGTTTTGAAGCCTTCATAACGTGCAAGCTTCAGCGGGACAACGTCCAAAAAGCTCCCACCTTCGTCGAGAATTATGCTTGGCTCAAAATTACCAGCTGAAAGCTTTGAAAGCAAGCTCTGCAAAGCATCAAAAATCCTCTTAACTTCGATTTCTGCTAGATCCTTGCATGGTTTTGTCTTGTCTACTTTTGCTCTAAGCAAGATTTCTTCAGCATAAACTCCGCCGAGGCCCAGCAACCGCGCCGTTGCCCTAACAACCGCAGCCTCACCTGCGTTCTTCAATGCGTCCTCCAGTTCAGGTAGCGAAACTTTAGAGGGGTTCTTGCCGCTCGGAGGAGGAAACACTAACAGTTCGTTGCGCAAAACGTTACGATCACGCATACGTTTAGAAAATAGAGCCTGCAAAATCATGTTTTTTCCGTTTGTTAAAATGATGTTGCCTTCGCCAAAAAGCTCTGCAACAAGCTTATAAACACCTTCTTTGGTCCTGAAACTAACCGTCACAATTCTCTCAAATTCATACTGATCTATGCCCACAAGCCATGATCCTCGCAAATACCTTCTCAAAGCCATGCAAAATGCCGGTGGAACATTTGGGTTTTCTTGTGCATAAACCGATGAGTGCAGTCTTCTGCCAGCTTCAATAACTAATCTAATAGGCGGCAGGTCAATTTTATGAAGTTTGAAAATAATTGTTTTTTCGCCGATCTGGTGAATGTTGTTCACTCTTGAATCAGCGATTGTTGTTTTAAGCTCTTGGACCGCTGCGGCAATATCAAAACTTGTGATCTCTTTCTTCCGCAAAGTCTGCACCATTAATTGTTGAAATCTATAATGTAACTGGACTATAAAATAACCTTGGGACAGAAGTAGGCAAAATCGTTTTGAACAAGGTTTGGAAGGTAGAAACCGTTAATACGGAGGCATCTTTTTTAAGTAAGAGCAAACATACTCAGCCAAGGATTTAGATTCGAGATGACGCCGATAGTTCAACTTTACTGGATAAGAGTGGTGCTAGGCATTATTGCAGGAGTAGCAAGCGGAATCGTTGCTTTTCTACTAAACAATCCCAACGATTTTACTACTTTTGTAAACGGCTTTACAATAGCCCTAGTGATTTATTTGGTAACCTACTACATTTTGAAGACGACATACAAAGACAAAATAGAAAAACAATCAAAAATACTCAGCACAGGAATAGCAATGTACTTTTTCTCTTGGCTACCATTCTTCATTTTATTCTATACAACAATAAAAGTGATATAGAATTTATTCGTCTTCACTTTTCTGAAAGAAATTTGCAATCGTAGCTTGGCTCTTATCGCTTCTTACAGTCTCTATTTTTTGTTCTACATCAACTTTTTCATTAATGGCCTGGGGGCTTGAAAATTCCAGTCGAGTTAAAATGCGCATGCAATCTGCCCAAGCAGAGAAGTATCCACGGTCAAAATCTCCATGCAATCCGTTACGCATATGATCAAGAAACTCTTTTCTATAAGCGTGCAAGTTTACTTTGTCGGTTAAATCCAGTTTTGTAAAGAATGCGTAGTCATCGGTTGTATTTTTTCGCGTAAGATACATTCCGTATAACGCTCGAAAGTATCCTCGATTCCACTCTGTTTTCTGCATTTTCTGTTTGACTCGCTCCAGCTCTCTTTCAGCTTCTGTGAATTGACGGTTTACTATAAGCTGAAAATACCTCGCGACTAAAGCTTGCGGTATTGGCATATCTAGCGTCCACGACTCTTATTTGCTTTCTCGGCCTTCTCTTCTTCAGAGACATCTTCTATTCCATTCTCGGTTACTTTAAGTATTTCCTCTCCTTCGGGCAAATACGGACTTGAAACTAGCCTAGCTATTCGTATTGGACCATGAGGTGCTCTGCGGAGATAGATACGAGTGTGACTTGTATGGCCAACAATGTTTCCCCCAATTGGGTGAATTGCGTCGCCGAAAAATTGATCTGGTTTAGCCATTACTTGGTTGGTTACAACTGCAACAGCGTTGAATGCTCTGGATAAACCTATCAGTTTGTGCATGTGTTTGTTGAGTTTCTGTTGTCTGGAAGCGAGCATTTCTCTGCCGAGATATTCACTTCGAAAATGGGCGGTCAATGAATCAACAATAATCAGTTTGACGTTGTTTGCTTTTATTATTTCATCAGCGTTTTCAAGAAGGAACATTTGGTGGTCTGAAGTGTATGCTTCAGCGTAAATAATGTTCTTTACAACTCTTTCTGGATCTAATCCTAAGAATTTTGACATTTGAACTATACGTTCAAGTCTGAAAGTGTTTTCAGTATCGACGTATAATGCTGCTCCATTGAGTCCTCCTCGTTCTGGTGGAAGCTGGACGTTCACACATAGTTGATGACAAATTTGGCTTTTTCCGCTGCCATATTCGCCATAAAATTCCGTTATCGTTTGCGTCTCCAAACCGCCATCTACCATTTTATCTAAGGCTTTGCTACCTGTGCTCAGTCGTAACACATTTTTACGCATTTTGAAAAGCTCATCAGCGCGAATAAATGCAATGCCGATAGCGGAACGTGCTGCTTCAATGATTTGAAAAGACTTCTTTTCACTTACTCCAACCGGTTCTAGTTCTCGCGCTGTCGCCATGGCTAACGATTCTACGGTATGGTAACCGAGTTCTCGCAGTTTTTGGGCTGTAGCTGGACCAACCCCTGGAAGGTCTTCAATGAACTCATATTTTTGCTTGTTTACTTCCATTTCTGTCATTTGAGCTTCGGGTTGTTCATCTTTTTCTTTTTGACTTTCAGCGTCTTCGTCATCAGTCATTACATTCACACTTTGAACATGATGTAATGTTTGGGATATTTAAAACAACCGAACAACAGAATTCTATGCTAAGTGGAGACTTGAGTGGAAGTGAACAACTCAAATTGGTTAAATTGCTTGCTTGTTTATGAAAATAGAATTACAAAAGGACGAGAGAAAAATCAATTTTGCTTTTTTCTATCAAGCTATCTGTCTATGAGAAATACCCATTGCTTTTGCCAGTTCAGCGCACTTGTTTTGGAGGTCGGGAATTTCTGATTTCAAGTTATCTATTGCCATCTTCTTTTTGTCAATTTCTTTGACAAGTCTACTTTGAAGATCCTGCTGGGTCGTCAACAAGTG